>JACCDG010712589.1_pt1 | contig 238694 bp, 252 predicted proteins | sample 7442471 | NCBI WGS metagenome assembly JACCDG01 (sample SAMN15323444, study PRJNA562643) | freshwater metagenome | isolation source: river surface water | place: USA:Blue River Watershed | collected 2017-08-17
AGATCGCGCAACTTAATGCTCAAATCAATGAATTAAATAAGGCAAAGAGCGTCCAACAAGAAAGTGCCAACCAACAAATCGCGTCTTTAAATGAACAGCAAAGAAGCCTGACAGAGAAGTTTAATCAAAATAAAGAAGCAGCTGCTGCGATGCAAAAGCAATACGAGCAACAGTTAAGCAAGCTCAAACAAGATTTACAATCAAATCAAGGTGCATTGAATACGGCAAGCACTCAAGCTCAGGATAAGATCGCGCAGCTTAATGGTCAGATCAATGAATTAAATAAGGCGAAAAGCGTTCAACAAGAAAGCGCGAATCAACACATTGCTGCTCTAAATGAACAAATCCGTAGTTTGACGGAGAAGTTCAATCAAAATAAGGATGCAGCTGCTGCGATGCAAAAGCAATATGAACAGCAATTAGGCAAGGCGCAACAAGATATTCAAGCGGGTCAGGTGGCATTAAATACGGCGAATGGTCAAGCACAAGCTAACATCAAAGAAATGTCAGCTAAAATCGCGAGTTTAATAGAGCAAAACAATCAATTGCAACAAGCCAGAGATAATGCGCTTAAACAAACACAAGAAAAAGCAGTGGCGCTAAATAATCAAATTAAAGAATTAAGCAAAGCCAAAGATGTTCAACAAGAAAGCGCGAATCAACACATTGCTGCTCTAAATGAACAAATCCGTAGTTTGACGGAGAAATTCAATCAAAATAAAGAAGCTGCAGCGACGATGCAAAAACAATATGAACAACAATTAAGCAAGGCTCAACAAGATCTGCAAGCAGGTCAAGCAGCACTAAATACAACCAGTAATCAAGCGCAAGCCAACATTAAAGAATTAACAGTAAAGATTGCAAGTTTAACAGAGCAAAATAATCAGCTCCAACAAGCAAGAGATGTCGCAATAAAACAAGCGCAAGAAAATGCAGCTGCCTTAAACAATCAGATTAAAGAAATCACCAAAGCAAAATCCATTCAACAAGAAAGTGCCAATCAGCAATCTGTTGCTTTAAATGAACAAATCCGTAGCCTGACAGAGAAGTTCAATCAAAATAATGAAGCTGCAGCGACGATGCAAAAGCAATATGAGCAACAATTAAGCAAGCTTCAGCAGGAAGTTTCGAATAAGCAATCTGTGTTATCAGCAAGCAATACTGCGAGCGATCAAATCAAGCAAGCATTAGCGCAGCAGCAACAAGCTTACGCTCAATTACAAGCAAAGCTAAAGGAATCAGAGGATAAAGTTGTGTCATTAAACGTAGCAAAACAAAATCTTGAAAAAGAAGCTCAGGAGATGCTTGCAGCTATAAAAAAATCCAGTGATGAACAAGTACGTCAATTAACAGCTAAGTTGACTCAAGCAGATAGTGTAAATACTCAACTAAAAGTTGATCTGGAACATATCAATAGTGAATATAAGCAAATGCAAGTGCAAGCGCAGGGATCGCAATCAAGTTTAGCCAAGTCAAACGACCAGCTAAATAGTCAACTTGCACTAGCTAAGAAAGAGTTGGAACGTTCACAAAGTGCCGTTAAAGATTTAGAAAATAAGATGCAGGTGTTGTCGCAACAATTACAAACAGCGGCGGCGTCTAAAGAGAATCAAGCAAAGCTATCTCAAAATAATGAGCAATTATCAAGCCAGTTGGCTCAAGTTCAAGCTAGGGCCAATCAAATGCAAGAGCAGGTAGCAAAATTGACGGCACAATTGAATCAAGTTAATCAATCCTTTGTCGATACGCAAAAACAAAGGGAGTCGACGGGTAAGCAATTAAATGATCAGTTAAAAGAGCTAGTTGCTGCTAAGGCTAAAGATCAAGAAAGTCTTAAGCAAATGCAAGAACAGTTAAGCATTGCTCAAACAAAGATTAATGATCAAAAGCTCAATATTGAACATTTAGATCAACAAAATAAAATCATGACTGATATGCAAAAGCAGTACCAAGAACAAATAAATGTAGCCGCTGCAGCTTTAAAGGCGTCACAAGATAAGGTATTGGCTTTGGAACAAGTCAAGAACCAGCAAGCAGCTGGTGTTAATGTTGCTCAAGAAAAGATGATGCAAAGTTTGAATCAAATGGCTGAACAGCGTAAGACATTAGTACAAGAGAATGAGGTATTGCAAAGCCGATTAACAGCGGCGATAAATTCACTTGATTCTAAGGTAAGGGAAGCTAGTGGTCCTCTGAACATTAAAATTGCTGAACTACAAAAGAGTTTAAGTGAGCAACAAGCTCAAATGCAAGAATGGCAATCTAAAATGAGTCAAGATGAAAAAAATAAAGCAGATTTATTAAAGAATCAAGAGAACGCACTTGTTCAAACCAAGCAATTACAAGATCAATTGAAATTAAAAGATGAAAATTTATTTGGGTTACAAGAAAATGCCCGCTTGTTACAAGAAAGAGTTAAAAGCCTAGAAGCTCAATTATCGGCACAACAACAAACGGTGACTGCTAAGAGTAATGAACAACAAAAGATTCTCGAGAACAAATTAAGTTTACTACAAGCTGATTTTGACAAACAAAATCAAGCGCTTGTTGCTCAAAATAAGGCTTACAGTAATCTTTATTATGATAAAGCCATCTTGACCAAACAAGTCACGGATATGCAAAGAGAAAAAGATAGCTTGGTGACTCAAATGCAAGTTTTGAAAGAAAAAGCTAAGACTGTGGAAAACGTTCCTGATCTTATTTCACAAGCACGGGTGTCGTTAGAGAATGAAGTTAAAGGTTTAAATGAGCAGATAAAGATGTTGCAAAAACAAAATACAGATAAAGATACGATGATTAATTCTTTGCGCAGCCAACAAAATCAAATCAATGATTGGCAATCTAAGGCGGCAAAGAATGAAGAAAGTTTACGAGCTATACAACAGGAGATAGAAAAAGCGCGGGACTTAGTCAACGCGCCTTAACGTGCTATGGTCCGTTATCCTAAAAAAACCGTCGCGTATCAACCTGTTGCCGTCCCTGCAGATAAACCTGTTACGCCGCCGGTTGAACCCAAAGTAATAACACCACGCCCGGTCGAAGACGTTAAGGTTCAACAGCTAAATGAGCATATTCGTGTTTTAGAAGAAAAATTGAAAGCCATTGAAGTTAATGTGGCCTCTAGAGCAACTTCACAACAACCTCCAAAAGTTCAGAAGCAAACTAAAGGCGTAGGTTTCTCTTTTCGCAAGCGCTATTGGTTTGTTCTTGTCATATTACTTTTGATTTATCCAGTTTTTCTTGGGGTTAATCAGTGGATGAATCCTGCGTACACAGCGACTACAGGATTCTTTGTCAGCGCTTCGGATGTAAAGGTTTCAGGGTTGGATTTATTCGTTCCAATTGCGGTTCAGGAAAAAATTATTCATTCCGATAATATGGTAGCAAAAGCATGGGCGCGTGTGGCGCGTTGGCCAGGGTGGATGATGCGCCCGTTGGTTTGGTTTTATCAGAAGAGAATCACGATTGACAAACATCCAAGTGCGGCAGGTTTTGTTATTAATGTTCAAGATAATTTCTTAGAACAATCTCGCGCATTTGCGACGGCGATCACAGCTGAGTTTAAGCTACAATATGCCAAAGAGCGTCAAGCGCGTTTACGAGCAGCACTGAACAATACAATATCTCAGGCGGAGGATCATCATAAACGACTTGAAAAAATTCTGACGAGTTTACGTACTTATAATCAGCAAGAGCAATGCATCATCGTGAGCGCTGGGGTAAAAAAGAGTTTAGATATGATCGCCACAACACGTGCTTTAGAGTTAGAGCAGGATTATGCCCGTGTTAAAGAACAATCACAGTCATTTCCGTTTAAAGGTTTTAGCGATGAGAAACAAATTGATCGGGTTGCATTCTATGGGCTATTGACACGATTGGTAGATATGGAATTAAAGAAGTATCTGGTTATGTCCGATGCCACTTCGACTTACGAAGGTGGTCTACAGCCGACAAAAGCAAAGATTGCCAATATGATCAATGCCTATGTGGCCAATAATGCTTCAGAGGATGCGAATGTGTTGATTAAATCAGTTTTTGTTAAAGCAAAGTATGATGCATTAGATGCGCTCTTAAATAAGCGTTATGGTCCGATGAGTTCTTTTACGGGGCGCATGGCTGAGTTTTCAGGTCTACAAGCAGAGCATGTTAAACGCTTTGGTTTATTAGAGAATGCCTTGGCTATCAAAGAACAGCTTGATCGATTATTAAAACAAGACCTATCAACCGAAGTGGTGGTTGATATGCCCGTGATTGTGATGAAGAAATAATATGAGCCAAATACCACAAAATGTTTTAGATGAAATTAATCGTCATGATGTGAGTGCCTTTAAGGCATTGGGCATTGATCATGGCGGTGTGACCAATGCCGTCGCATTTTTGCTTAATGCGAATATGCCTGAGATGGCGCAGCATTTGCGTCAAATGGCGCAAGCAGGTTTTATTCGTCAAGGACCATTGGATGGTATCGTGGCAGCGGCTGTTGTTTTATCGTCAGGAGAGTACATTCTTCTAAGTACGCTTTATTCGGAATTTAATACAAACGCAGAGATCATGGCAAGTCTAGTTCAAGAGGTTGGTTTTTTAAAAGCATTTAATCGCGCCTTAGAAGAAAATGAGTTGCGATGTCAGAAGTCATTGCAATGGTTGTCGCAACAGAAACCAGCGGTCGCACCAGCTAGTTTTATTGCCTCCGCCGCTCAGAAATCTGAACGTAAGGTTAAAGGTACTCTCATTGATGTGTTACTTGCAGAGAAACGCATTACAGAAGATCAATTGCGTGACGCGCGAGACAAGCAAATGGGTGCTAAGAAACCGTTGCATGATGTTTTGGTTGATATGGGTTTTATCAGCGATGATGATTTAGCCAATGTTTTTTCAAAAGTCTTTGATATGCCCTTAGTTGAGATCAATGATCAAGATGTAGATGCTAGCGTATCGGGATTATTAAATTTTGATCAAATGCGACGGTATAGTGCTTTTCCTTATAAAAAAGAAGGTGGTCAAATCTTGGTCGCGATGAGTAATCCAAGAGATTTTGGGGCTCTTGAAGACTTAGCTGCGGTGTTAGATGGGACCATTAAGCCTGTTTTAGTTTCTCGTAAGACCATCATCAAGCGTTTAGATAGTACGGATTCAAATGATGAGGCGGTTAATGGTTTATTAAATAATACGTTAGCGGCAAGTGTTCAAAGTATTAATATTGAACCTGTTGTTGCGCCGGTGTCATCTGTCAGCGAAGAGCCTGCGAAGAAGCAAGATGCAAAAGAGATTATCACGGATATGGAAAAGAAGGAGAAGACGGTTCCTGCTTTTCCGAATATGCCGATGGAATTTCAATGTTTGATGCAAGAAGAAACCCCTACGGTCAAACTTGTTAATCTGATCGTTGCTGATGCCATTAAAGTTAAATCGAGTGATATCCACATTGAACCACGTGAATCCGTAATTGAGATTCGTTATCGTATTGACGGGGATTTAAAAAATATTCTACAAATTCCCATTAAATTTCATACCAAGATTGTTGCGCGTATCAAGATTTTAGCATCCTTGGATATTACTCAGAATATGTTGCCACAGGATGGGCGTATACAATTGGTTGTTGAAGGGCGCAAGGTTGATTTTCGTGTATCAACGATCCCAACATTTTATGGTGAGAAGATTGTTATTCGTATTTTAGACGCGTCGGCGGCGCGTACCGATCTTAATGTCTTAGGCTTTAACCCATCTGAAAAAGAAGCTTTCATGGAAGCTGTTAAGAATCCACAGGGGATGGTGCTTGTAACAGGTCCGACGGGGTCAGGTAAAACATCTACGCTGTATGCGGCGCTGAATTTTGTGAAGAATGAAACCAACAATGTTGTCACCATTGAAGATCCTATTGAATTTATTAGTGAAGGGATAAATCAGATTCAAGTAAATCCAGCGCGTGGCGTCACCTTTGCGTCTGGTTTACGTAGTATCTTGCGGCAAGATCCCAACGTTATTTTATTGGGGGAAATTCGTGATAAAGAAACAGCGGATATAGCGTTAAAAGCATCTATTACTGGGCATTTGTTGTTGTCTACGCTGCACACAAACAGTTGTGTTGCAACCATCACCCGTTTGGCGGATGTGGGTATTGACTATTATCAAATCTCTTCTGCATTGATCATGATTGTCAGTCAACGTTTGGTTAAGACAATTTGCCCAGATTGTAAGACTGAGTTTACTCCTGATGAAGAATTTAAAAAGAAATTTAAAGATGAAATAGATGAATTTAAATTCACGACATACCACAAGGGAAAAGGTTGTGCGAAGTGTAATTACAGTGGTTATAAAGGCCGTACGGCAGTTTTTGAGGTTATGAAGATTACGGAAGGTTTAAAGAACATTATCGCCAAAGGCTTGTCAGAAGAGGAAATGCTTAAAGAGGCAAAACGTCTAGGTTTTAAGACATTGATTCAAGCGGGGATGGATAAGGTTAAAGAGGGGGTAACTACACTCGAAGAAGTTATTAAGCATTTAGGAAATGTTGAACGCGTAGTGCCTGCGGCAAGTGAAGCAAAGCCAGAGACGCCGGCGCTAGATCCGAATCGCAAACGAAAAATATTAATGGTTGACGACGAGGATGATATTCGAAAAATCGTATCTAAATATTTACAAACAGCAGGGTATGATGTGGTGCAAGCGATCAATGGTCAAAATGCCATTGAACAAGCATATAAAGAAAAGCCAGATTTGATCATCACAGATGTGATGATGCCTGTGATGGATGGTATCGAAGCGACGAAGATTTTACGTTCTAAGGTTGAAACAGCTGTAATTCCAATTATCATGTTAACTGCAAAGCAAGATAAGGAAAGTGAGTTAGCGGGATTAAATGTCGGCGCTGATGACTACATCACTAAACCATTTGATAAAGAAAAACTATTAGCGCGTGTATCGATGCTTTTAAGGCGAGGAAGTTTAAGAAATGGCTAAGTATCCAACGTCACAAGAACAATATAAAATTATTTTTGAAAACTCCGCCGCTGCGATCATGTTGACAGATGATCAACAAAAGATTATTTCATGGAATCGTTTTACGGAAGATATGTTAGGCATGGGCGAAGATGATTTATATCAACGTGCCGTAGCATCTTTATACCCCAAAGATGAATGGGAGCGCTTGCAGTTATTAAAAGTTAGTGACAAGGGTAAACAGGATCATTTTGAAACTAAGATGATCAAGAAAAATGGGCAAACGATTGATGTGGATGTTTCTATTACTGTTATAAAAGATGAGACGGGAAAAGTAACAGGTTCAGTTGGTGTTGTTCGTGATATTAGTGAACGCAAGGTGATTCAGCGAGAATTGCTCGATGCACATCGCATGAAAGGTGATTTTTTAGCCATGGTTTCTCATGAGTTGCGCACACCCTTGACCGCTATCAAGGGCTCTATTGGTATTGTTTTAGATGGATCAACGGGTGACGTTAATGAAGAACAAAAAGACTTTCTAACAACAGCGCAGCGCAATACGGATCGTTTAGAAATTTTGATCAATAATGTGTTGGATTATCAGCGTCTCGAGGCTGGGGCTATTGAATTTAAGCTGGTGCCGGATGATGTGAATACCATTGTGGATTTAGCAAAGGCAGAAATGGATCTTTTGGCAAGTAAGAAAAATCTAAGCATACGCGTTGAGAAAACAGCTGATTTGCCAAGGGTTATGATTGATCGCGAACGATTTAAACGCGCCATTCGCAATCTTGTTGATAATGCCATCAAGTTCACCGAGCAGGGTGAGATTGTTCTAAGTACTGGTCTGGAATTAAAACAAGTTAGCATTTCGGTTAAAGATACAGGCATTGGCATTAAACCCGAGGATAGATCAACAATTTTTGATCGTTTTAGTCAAGTTTCAGCGGGACATGGTCGGCAAACAGGTAGCCTTGGTTTAGGTTTGGTGACTGCCCGTAAAATTGTTTCCGCACACCACGGGGATATTTGGATTCAATCAGAGTTTGGTAAGGGTAGCACATTTACAATATTGCTACCTGCGCTGGAGAGTTGATATGAAAATATTGATTATCGATGATGCGCAAGATATTGTGCAGATCATCAAGTTTGTTTTAACTAAACAAGGTCATGTTGTTTCAGTTGCTCAAAGTGGACAGGAAGCCTTGGCGGTAGCTAAAAATGTTGAACCCGACTTGCTATTTGTTGATTATCATTTGCCCGATATGGAAGGGCCTCAAGTGGTTGCGTCAATTAATCAGGCCCTTAATAAAAACACTAAAGCTGTTTTAGTTACAGGGTTGTGTGATGATCAATTAGAATCAAAGTTATCGTCTATGGGTTTCTCGGCGCTGATAGCAAAACCTTTTACGGCAGATATCATTAAGAAAGTTATGGAGAAGTTTATGTAAAAAAGTTGAGAAATTTAGAGAATAATTATTTTAGAGTTTTATAATATTATTAATACTTTAGGAAGGAGTAGTAATGAAGAAAATTATGATTGTTGATGATTCTGGTGTGCAACGCAAAATGATTGGTGGCATCATACGTAAAGCAGGTTACACCAATGAGATTTTAGAAGCAGGTGATGGTGAGCAAGGGATTGAAGTCTTAGGCTCAAATTTTGCTGATATTGGTTTAATCTTGTGTGACTGGAATATGCCTAAAATGTCTGGTTTAGAGTTTATTTCAGGTGTGGCAAAAATTGAAATGTTAGCGAGTATCCCGATCATCATGGTTACAACTGAAAGCACTGATGAAAAGATTGCTCAAGCAAAAGCGGCAAATCCAAATTTAGCTGGTTATGTGGCAAAACCATTTACACCTGAACAATTTAAAACAGCCATTACGCCAATTTTAGGGGAACCTGCTTAAAGGTATGTCTGATTTATCTGAATTAATGTTAAACAGTTTGCTGTCGTCTGTGAAAGATTGTTTTAGTACAACATTAAGTATTAATCTTACAGATAGCAATGATGTCAAACAGCCGAATCCTGAAAATTGTTTGATCTGTTCCATTGGTTTTACAGGGAAGATTGAAGGTAGTGTTGCAGTTGTAATTTTAGATAAAAGTGCGTGTAAAATTGTTGGACAAATGTTGTCGATGGAATTCGCCGAATTAGATGGCGATGTTAAGGATGGTATGGGCGAAATATGTAATATGATCGCAGGAGGCGTAAAAAACCGTTTATCAACGGCTGGGCATCCTTGTGAGATTACAGTTCCAACAGCCATCATCGGACGAAATTTAGAAATTTCCTTCCCCAAAGATGTGACCCAGTTTTCTAGAAGATTTACCAGTGAAGGCATTCTTTTAGATGTCTTCATTGATTTTAAAATACACCAACCAAAAGCTGCGGAAGTAACTGTTGAAGGTAGCATGAAAGAAGCGGCGTTGGCGCGGTTTAGAAACTTGGTTAACACCAATTTATCAAAAACATAACTAATTGAAAGAAGTGGGCTTATGAGCAATTTATCTTCTAAGCAAGAGATTTTGTTAGAGGCAGGAACCAATGAATTGGAAATCGTTGAGTTTCTCTTAGATAACGAATATTTTGGTATCAATGTGGCAAAAGTAAGAGAAATCATCAGGGGAAGTGTTCCGATTGTACCAATGCCAGATGCGCATCCATCTGTAATTGGTGTTGTTAATCTTCGTGGAAAGATCACGCCCGTTGTTGATTTAGCTAAACATTTGCATGTTGATACGCCACATGGTGATCGTGCTAATCGTATTATCATTGCAGAATTCAATAAAATGAATGTTGGTTTTTGGGTCTCTGGTGTAACCCGCATTCATCGTCTTTCATGGAAGCAAGTCGAATCTCCATCTGGCATTATGCAAACTAAAGATGGGTATGCTGTTGGGATTGTGAAAATTGAAGATCGCATTTTGTTTCTCATCGATTTTGAAAAGATTGCCTCTGTGATTAACCCTGAATCTGGAATTCAGGCAACGGGTGAAGCGAATAATGTTTCTGCTGAAATGAAAACATTAAGAGCGATGAAGAAGATCATTATTGCTGAAGATTCACCATTCATTGGCGATATGCTGAAATCATATTTAACAGAAGGTGGTTATAAGGTTGAGTTGTATGACAATGGACAAAAAGCTTGGGATGCTCTAGAAAAAGCGGCTAATAATCCAAGTTTTAGAAAGTTAGAAGATTTTTATCATTTGATGGTTTCAGATTTAGAAATGCCTCAAATGGATGGTTTGCATCTGATTAAGAAGGTTAAAGATAATCCGAATTTAAAACGCTTGCCGTGCATTGTTTTCTCATCGCTTATTTCGCCGGAACAAGCCATGAAATGTCAAGCGGTTGGTGCTGACGGGCAGTTGACAAAACCAGAGATTGATAATCTAGTTAAACTTGTAGATTCAAAGGTGCTCTAATGTCAAATCCATCTGAAAAACGTAAGTTTATCCGATTAAGAGCAAATCATTTAACGCGTCATATTAAATTTAAATTGCCTGGGGTGGATCTTTATCCAAATAATGAGGCTGTCAGTAAAGACATTAGTGCAGGCGGTGTTTTATTTTTATCGGATCGCGCGTATGAGATGGGTGATATTTTACGCATGGAATTACATATCCCAGGTTGGGAGAAATATAAGAATGAGTTTTTTAAACTGGATCGCCCAACGAAGACGTTGCCTGTTTTAGTTTTAGTTAAAGTTGTGCGCGTGGAAGCTTTGGGTAATGGTAAGTTTGATATAGGGGTTTCTTTTGTTGGGATCGATGATGGTCATCAAGAAGCTTTGAGCAAATATATCGCACATCATTTAAATATAAAATCATAAATTGTATGAAAAACAGTTATCGGAGGGGCTATGTTCAAAGCTTTAAATGATTTATCTATTAAGATTAAGATTAATGGTGTCATGGTTGTTTTCTTATCATTGTTTTTAGTCAGTGGTTTTGTTAGTTTTCAAGCAATCAATAAGTTGGGGCATGCCTTAGAACTTGTTGCAAATGTGGATATGCCCGCGCTACAAACAATGACCTTGGCAGATATGATGCATGATGGTATCCGTGCCGTGATTTATCGGGCTTTACAAGAAGGAGGGGATCCAGAAGAAGCGAAAGTGATTGCTGAAGAATTAAAAGAATTTACTGAGGCAATCAATGGTCATGTAAAGAAATTAAATGAACTACCATTGACAGCTGAAATTAAGGCAGCCATTTCTAAAGCTCAGCCAGATATCTTAGAATATGTAGCCATGTCTACCCAAATTGGAGATTTGGCGTTAAATGGGAAGAAGGATGAAGCTTTAGTGATTATGCCTCGTTTTAAGGATAGTTTTTCAAAGTTGGAGGGATCTTTAGGGGCTTTGGGTGAATTGATAGAAAAGTCAGCAAACAAAGACGTTGAAGAAGACTTAAAGATTAAAGGAGTGGCTGTTGCATCCGTGGTTGTTGTTTTAGCTATTTGTCTTGTCGTTGTTTTTATTGCTTTTACCATATCTGCTGTGGTTGTTAAATCTATTAACGAAGTGATGCTTGGCCTTAAGGATGTTTCTGAGGGGGATGGTGATTTGACCAAACGTATTAAAGAATCATCCAAAGATGAATCTGGGCAATTAGCCAAGTATTTTAATATTTTTATTGGTAAGGTTGAAACGATCATTTCACAAGTCAAGAGTGCGGCAGGGCAATTAGCCGCAGCAACGGATGAAGTCTCAACCAGTGCTCAAAAAATTTCTGATGGGGCGCAGCAACAAAGCGCATCATTTGAACAATTAACATCTTCCGTGCAATCCAATGCAACCAACGCGCAATCTGCCAGTGAAGTCTCGGTGACGGTTTCAAAGAATGCCACGAAGACAGGTGAAGGCATGAACAATACGATTGATGCCATGCATGGCATTGAAAAGAGTTCTAAGCAAATCACCGAAGCGGTAGACATTATCACCGATATTGCGGATCAGACAAATTTATTGGCGTTAAATGCGGCCATTGAAGCGGCCCGCGCGGGTGAACATGGCAAAGGTTTCGCGGTTGTGGCAGATGAAGTGCGTAAACTCGCAGAACGTTCCGCGTCTTCCGCTAAAGAAATTAGATTATTAATTGAAGATAGTTCCGCACAGGTTTCTAATGGGGTTAATTTATCCCAAGCAGCTGGGGGCAATTTAAAGTTGATGGTTGCGGACATTGCAAAAGTTGCTGACCAGTTAAAATCAATTTCTACAGCAACACAGGAACAGGCGGCGACCATGGAAGAAAACACATCCATTACCGAAAGCAATGCGTCAGCAGCAGAAGAATTAGCCGCATCGTCGGAAGAAATGGCTTCCCAATCGCAAGAATTACAACGCTTGGTGTCACGTTTTAAAGTTGGAAAATTGTCGTAGTATATAGGGAGATTTTATGGGCATTAAACTTGATCAGAAAATGAAGGTAATAATCTCAGCGGTTGTTTTGATTGTAATTTTTGCGACATTCTGGGCGATCTCATCATCTACATTAAAGCAATTACAAGTCAATGGCCCCGTATATAAGAAGATCGCATTAAATTTTGAGTTAGCCGCAGATATTTTGCCACCACCTGCATATATTCTTGAAACGTATTTAGTCGCATTACAGGTTTTGGAAGAGCAAGACACCAAAGCACAAGGTGATTATTTAGAGAAATTAAAATCTTTACAAAATGACTATAATACCCGTCATGAGTATTGGATCAAGAGCCTTGAACAAGGAAAAATAAAATCAACCCTTCTGGAAGATTCTTACAACCCTGCGGTAGAGTTTTACCGTATTTTAAATGAACAATTTGTGCCAGCCTTACAAAAGGGAGATAAAGAAACAGCATCAAAGCTTGCCTTTGGAGAGCTCAGAACTCAATATTTAGCGCACCGTGTTGCCATTGATCAAGTCGTTTCGATGACAAATGAGAAGATAGTAGCAGATCAAAAAGAAGCAGATGAAACAATTGCAAGCCGTACAACCATATTAACTGGCTTGGGTGCATTCACGATTTTTGCTTTTATTTTAGTTTTGTCACTGTTAGCTAAGTCATTATCAATTACAAGTTTTGTTAATAGAATCCGTGGTGTTTTAAATGCCATGATCAATGGTGATTTAACACAGCGCATTTCAGATAAGCGTGATGATGAGATTGGCCAAGTAGCAAAAAGCATTGATAGTTTATCTAATAGTTTAACGAAGATGGTTTCTCAAATTCGCTCAGCGGCCGAGCAGTTAACGGCAGCAACAGAAGAAGTATCAACGAGCGCTCAAAAGATTTCTGATGGTGCCCAACAACAAAGCGCGTCGTTTGAGCAATTGTCTTCTTCTGTGCAATCAAATGCCACTAATGCCCAATCAGCCAGTGAGACATCTCAAACGGTTTCTAAGAATGCAACCACATCAGGTGAAGGCATGAATAATACAATTGATGCCATGCATGGCATTGAGAAGAGTTCTAAACAAATTACTGAAGCGGTCGATATCATTACGGATATTGCGGATCAAACAAATTTGTTAGCCTTAAACGCTGCCATCGAAGCTGCACGTGCCGGTGAACATGGTAAAGGGTTTGCGGTTGTTGCTGATGAAGTGCGTAAATTAGCTGAACGTTCATCTTCCTCGGCTAAAGATATCAAAGTATTGATAGAAGAAAGTACGGGGCAAGTTGCTGGTGGAGTGCAATTGTCCAAGAAAGCAGGAGAAAGTCTTAAATTGATGGTGACAGATATTACAAAAGTTGCCGATCAATTAAAATCAATCTCCACATCAACACAAGAACAAGCAGCGACGATGGAAGAAAATACATCGATTACGGAAAGCAACGCTGCAGCAGCTGAAGAGTTGGCAGCATCAGCAGAAGAAATGTCTGCACAGGCGCAGGAATTAAATAGTTTGGTTAGTAAATTTAAAGTAAGTCCAGCTGATATAAATAAAGCAACAGCTACAGTAGAAAACGTCAGTATAACACCTGAACAAGTACAGCAAACTAAGGTTCAAAAAGTTATAAGAACACTGAAATCAAAGAAGGATAAGGTAACGAACGTTAAAGAAGAAACTTTAAGGATTGGATAAAGTTATGAGTGAAGAACAACAATCAGTTATCTCAGAAGCAACTATACAGTTGGTGTGTTTTAAGCTTGCTGACGAAGAGTACGCTGTAAAAATCACAGACATTCAAGAGGTTATTCGTATTGGACATATCACGCATATTCCTCAAACACCAAATTTTACTTTGGGTGTAATTAATTTGCGAGGTAATATTGTCTCGGTATTTGATCTAAGGTCAAAGTTAAAGCTGCCACAGAAAGCATTTGATAACAGTACTAAGATCATCGTTGCTAATGTCGAGGGTGAAGTTTTCTCGTTTGTTGTCGATGCTATCTTAGAAAACGTAACTTTAGAAAGCATTCAAATTGATGCGGCACCCAGTGTCAAAATGACGATCGATAATGAATGTGTGGCGGGTCTAGGTGAACTTGAAGGTCGCATGATTACAATTTTGAACTTAAAGAAAGTTCATGAAGATATAAAGAAAGAAGTAATGGAACATGTTGTCAATTTCTGATGAAGAATTTGAAGGTATTCGTCGGGTGATGTTTGCTCAGACGGGGGCGCGTTTAAAAGAATCAAAACGACCACTGGTCATTGCTCGTCTAAGAAAACGTCTAGAAGAATTAAACCTAAGTAGTTTTAGTCAATATATAAAGCTTTTGACGCCGAATAATGATGCAGAGCTTGAATATTTTGTTAATGCATTAACGACCAATGAGACATTTTTCTTTCGTCATACAATGCAGTTTAATTACCTGTATGAAGTTATTTTGCCAACGTTAGTTGAGTCGGGTAATAAGAAGATTGAGATTTGGTCAGGCGCTTCTTCAACAGGAGAAGAGCCATATTCAATCGCGATTGCTTTAACAGAGTTTGCAAAGAAGAATAACATAGAATTTAAAATTCATGCGTCTGATATCAATAGTGAAGTTATTGCTGAAGCAAAAGAAGGACGCTATGACCAGCGTGCTGTTAAAGAAGTTCCGGAATCTTTGAGAAAGAAATATTTTAAGGAAGTACCTGCAAAGCGTGGTGATGGTGTTGAGTATGTTGTTAGCGACGAGATCAAACGTAAGGTGACATTTTTCGAGCATAATTTGCAGCACACGGCGCCTTTAAAGAATATGGATATTATTTTCTTACGCAATGTCCTCATATATTTTGATAAAGACATAAAAGAAAAAGTAGTTAATTTATTAGAGCCAAGTATCAAACCTAAAGGGTATTTTTTTATAAGCTTGTCTGAAAATTTAAACGATATCCGAACAGGATTAAAGTTAATAGAATCGGGAATATTTATTAAGCAATGATAAAAGTAGCATGTGCTGATGATTCAGCCTTTTTAAGACAAATCATTAAAGAAGTTTTAGAGTCGTCAGGAAAAATTCAAGTTATTGGTCAGTTGAAGAACGGCAAAGAAGCTTTGGAATTTGCCAAGACGCAAAAGCCTGATTTAATGATCTTAGATTGTGAAATGCCTGTCATGAATGGTTTGGAAGCATTGCGTAGGATCATGCAGGAAGCGCCATTACCGATTGTGATGTTTAGTTCTTTGACCTCAGAAGGTGCAGCGGTGACTATCAAAGCCTTGGAATATGGCGCGGTTGATTTCATGTTAAAGCCATCGAGCAATGTCAATCGCTTAGAAGAAGTGGCAGAATCCTTGATCCGTAAGATTGAAATGATCGCATTTCGCCGAACGTTTATGTTAACTGAAAAAACGCCTAAACGTACGGCTTCTTCAGATGCATCAATAGAAACTGTTGCGACGCGCAATATTGATTTGATTGGTTTGGGTTCATCGACGGGTGGGGTACAAGCGGCTATGGCTTTGATTCCAAAGTTACCAGAAAAAACGCCCCCAATTGTTTGGGTACAACATATGCCTGAATTTTTTACAAAAAGTTTTGCTGATCGTCTCAATGGTTTATCAAAAATGAATGTTAAGGAAGCTGAAGATGGCGATATTGTCACAACAGGAAGCGTCTATTTAGGTCGAGGTGGTACGCAAATGAAGGTCGTTAAAGATGGGGCGCGTTTGAGGATAAAATTTGCAGGACATGACAAGGTCAATGGTTTTTGTCCTAGTTGTAATGTTCTTTTCGGATCCATTGCACAGTATTATGGTCAGAACGCTTTGGGTATTATTTTAACTGGCATGGGTAATGACGGTACTGAAGGTTTGGTTTCAATGCACCAAAAGGGTGCATATGTGTTAGGTCAAGATGAATTTACATCGACGGTGTATGGTATGCCTCGGACGGCTTATGAAGCAGGGGCTGTTGATGTACAGTTACCGATTGACCGCATGGCAGAGGGTGTTATGAAAGTTTGTGGAACACAGGGAGGATAAAGTATGTCAGCAGCATATGAAATGTCGGAAGATGATAAAAGAGAAATAGTGGCTGAGTTTTTATCTGAGAGCGATCAGCACATTCAAACACTAAATAAACTTTTACTTTCAGCTGAAGATATCATCAAAGCTAACGGCGAAGTTGCGAATGATCAAATCAACACCATGTTTCGATCAGCGCATACCATCAAAGGTTCAGCCTCGATGTTGGGTTTTGAAAACCTAAGCCATTTAACGCATGAGATGGAAACATTGCTTGACCGTGTGCGTAACAAGAAAATGCAACTAACGCTTGGGATCATTGAAGTCTTGTTTGCGGCCTTTGATTCTTTAAATACCTTGTTAGACAAATTGCGTAATGAAGGTAGCGACGTGATGGATGTTAGCGACGTCATCAATAAGATTAAGTCTGTTTTAACAGGTGAAGGAGCTCCTGCTGCTGCAGCCGTTGCGCCACCTCCGCCAGCGCCTGAGCCTGTGCCTGCGCCTTCAGCTCAAGAGCAAAAAGAACGCGCCGCTGATATTTCTAAATTTATGCCCGCATTTTTGGAAGATTCTGATGGTTGTGTGCAACGGTTCAATGAAATTATCATGGAGATTGAAAAAGGCAATTTTAATCCAGATCAACTTAATGAATTGTTTCGCTTAGCACATACATTAAAAGGATCGTCGGGGGTTATTAAGTGTAAGGGGATTGAAAGTGTTGCTCATAAGATGGAAGATCAAATGTCTGATCTACGGACAAAGAGCCAAAAACCATCTCCGGAAATTCTCACATTATTATTTAAAGGGATTGATTGGATTAAGAATGCACTTGATGCCCTTCGAAAGGGAGTGTATCAAGAGCAAGATCTTACCGCATTCTTAAAAGATTTTCAGACCAAGGCTGTTGGTGCGGTACCTGTTGCTGCTTCAGCAACACCGTCGACTACGGCTGCTGACCCTTTTGCTGCCAATTTATCAGATGAGATTAAGGGAAAGATTCGTTCTGCCTTAAGCGCAAGCAATCAAGTTTATAAGGCCACTGTTTCTATTCAAAAGAAAGCTATTAAAGGTTTAAAAGCTGCGATCATTGAAGAGCGTTTAAAGAAGATGGGGACAATCATTGTTGCCGTTCCTGCTTTTAATGCGGTCCCTGAAGATCCTCAAGATGTGATTGTTCATATTTTATATGCCACTCCGAATCAAGAGAATGATGTTAAAAACTTTTTATCAGTCGACGAGGTGGATATCGTGAAAATTTCTAAAGAAGAATTTTCTGATTTGAATCAGCCTGTTGCAGCGCCTGTAGCAGCTGCGGCACCTGCCCCGGCAGCACCTGCAGGCGCAGCGCCAGCTGCCAGTGGTGCAAAAGGACCTGTTGAAATTACAACCATGAAGGTGGATGCTAGAAAACTAGATGGTTTAATGAATTTAGCGGGAGAATTAGTTATCACCCGTGCTCGTTTTGCGCAGTTAGTCAGTGAGTTTAATAATGAAGTTTTTCATATGCGCGAATCAGCAAATCGTTTGGGACAGTTAAATGCGGATATTGAAAATGTTAAAGGTTTAGTTCGAAAGAACGTTACATCCATGGAAGGTGATAAGATTCAAAAGATTTTATCGACGATGGAGAGCAATTTAGTTGCTGCTCAAGGTTCTTTCTCATCAAAAGATGTTGGTGCGAAAGTTTATGGATTAGATGAAGCTACATCTTTGCTTGGAAAGTTATCGTCGGATATTCAAAGTGCCGTCATGCAAACGCGGATGGTGCCTATTGAAGGCGTGTTTAGCCGTTTTAAGAGATTGGTGCGAGATATTTCCAAAGAGTTGGGTAAAGAAATTAATTTAGAGCTTTATGGTGAAGATACGGAATTGGATAAAAAGATCATTGATTCACTTCCAGATTCTTTAACACATATGATCCGTAATTCCGTTGATCATGGTATTGAAAGCAAGAAAGATCGTCTAGCGGCTGGTAAAAAAGAATATGGGACAATCAAGTTGCGCGCCGTTCATCAGGGTAATAGCATTTGTATTGAGATCATCGACGATGGTAAAGGTCTCGATGTAAATCGCATTGCTAAAAAGGCCATTGAAAAAGGCATTTTAACGGAAGAGAAAGCATCTAAATTAACCGATAAGGAAAAGTTAAATCTTATTTTTCTACCAGGTTTCTCCACAGCAGAAAAAGTAACAGGTCTTTCAGGTCGCGGTGTGGGGATGGATGTTGTTAAAAAAATGATTGAGTCGTTAAGTGGAACAGTTGATGTGGAAACGGAATTAGGCAAAGGCACAAAGTTTGTTTTAAGAATCCCCTTAACGCTCGCTATCATTCAAGCGTTGCTGGTGGTGATTAATAAACAAGTGTATGCATTGCCGCTGGAATCTGTTTCTGAGATCATTAAGATTGGACCTAAGGATGTTTATTCTGTCGACGGGGTTCCAATGATCAAATTACGTGGGCATGCGTTAAGTTTATTGTCAATGTCTAATATCTTAGGTACGGATAAGACAGATGTGAAAGTTGATGCAGATAGAAAGATCGTTGTTATAACAGCCAATGGTGAGTTAGCAGGTATTGGTGTTGATCGTCTAATTGGTGAAGATGAAATTGTCATTAAATCTTTCCCAGATTATTTTGCTAATGTGCGAGGTATCAGTGGAGCCTCTATTTTGGGCGATGGTAACATTGCATTGATTTTGGATGTTATGGCGATCATGCGGGCTGTATAACAGAAAGAAGGCGTATGCTTATGACTGAAGTGCCGTTATTAGCGGTTGGTATTGGAGACATTAAGATTGGTAAAGGCCCAGCCTTAGTGAGAACCAATTTGGGCTCTTGCGTTGGAGTTTGTTTGTATCATCCAAGCACTAAAGTGGGTGGGATGTTGCATTGCATGTTGCCATATGCGTCGGAATATCGTGATAAACCAGCATTTCGTGCAGCTAAATATGCTGATAGCGGTCTTGAAGAATTAGTTTCAGAAATTAAGAAATTGTATGGATGTTGATCCAAGGCAATTGACTGCAAAGATTTTTGGTGGAGCCAGTGTTCTTAAGAATATCTCATTAAATATTGGTAAGACCAACGAAGAGTCTGTGCGCGCTGTCCTTAAGAATTTACATATACCAATCATTGCCGCAAGAACAGGTGGCGAAAAAGGGTATCAAATTGATTTTGACTTAGAAGACGGATCAGTCTTGTGCCGTGTTTTCGGTCAAGAAACTCAGGAGTTTTAATATGTCATCTGAATCCATTAGCCGTGCGGTCCAGTTGGTTGCGGAGCAAAGCATTGACAAGGCATCTCAATCATTGTCTAAGATGTTAAAGGCTGGCGCATCCATTGAACTCAAACGCATCACCATGGTCGATGTGGCCGATATTTCTGCTGAACTTAGTCGAGAAAACGAAGAGGTTATTGGATCTTTCGTAGATCTGTGGGGGGATGCGCCGTTTAAGTTTTTATTTTATGTCGATACACCTGGTGCTTACACCTTAACGGATTTGCTCATGCGTCGCACACCTGGGACAACCAAAGAATTTGATATGTACGTTTCAAGTACGATTCAAGAAATTGGGAATATCTTAGCCAGTGCGGTAGCCAATACGTTTTCAAATAATTTTCAAATGAGCTTAAAACCATCGCCACCGATGGTGTTCAATGATTTTGCTGCGACATTATTTCAAGAATTGATTTTTGATGCGGCGTCAGAAGATAATAAGATCCTGATTATGGAAAGCCGATTTGAAGTCATCAAAATGAATTTGCCTTGCCGGATTTTTGTGATCCCCATGCCGGGTTCATATAAAATCTTGGAATTCGCGGGAGGTAAAGCATGAGCAATGACCTAAATATTTTAGTGGTTGATGATAATAAAGATATGGTGTCGTATTTAAAATCATATTTGTCACGTCGTGGGCATCATGTCGTTGGTGTATACAATGTGGCACAAGCTTTAGATGCTATTGAAGAAAATGTTTTTGATGCCATGATCGTCGATGTTTGTCTTGATAATATATCGGGTGTAAGTTTATTAAAATCTGTTAAGAATCGCGGAGATTTGAGTCCTGTGATCATGATGTCAGGATACGCGAGCCAAGAAATGGCCATGGAATGTTTATCTTTGGGTGCTTATGACTTTTTGTTTAAGCCTTTTAGATTGCAAGTGCTTGAAGATATTTTATTGACTGTTCAAAATAGGAAAGCACGACTAACTAGGATGGGGGTAATGGTATGAGCGCAGCCCAATCAAAATCATTGAATCGGATATTGGTTGTTGATGATACAAAAACAGATAGAGATTTATTTAAATATTTGTTAACTCAAGCAGGGTTTGTTGTCGAGACAGCTGCGGATGGTCAAGAAGCATTGGCGGCATTGAAAAAGAATGATTTTGATTTAGCCTTATGTGATTATTTGATGCCTAATATGGATGGCTATGATTTTTTGTTGCAAGTTCGTAAAGACAGCAAATTATCTCACGTCATCGTGATCATCATCACCTCAGATGAGACGGAAGAAACAAAAGTTAAGTTGCTTAAAGCTGGCGCCAATGATTTTATTCATAAGGGGGTTAGTAAAAATGAGGTGGTTGGTCGTATCCGCGTGCACTTAGATGCCCAGACAGCACAAGTACACCGCAAAGTATTAGAAGTTGCCGGTGAAATGGCCAATAGCATTAACCAACCGCTATCTGTAATGGTGGCCGCACTGGATGTTTTAAAAGATAAGGTTCAAACATTATCAGCGGGTCAGAAATCAGAATTCTTGGAAGTGTTAAAAACAATCGATAAACAAGCAGATGCAATGATGGTAACGTCTGAGAATTTAAAGAAATTAGCGTTGGATAATCGTAAACATTACAAGATTGAAAAGTAAGTTTTAAGAAGGGGGCACGTATGGCTAAGAAAATTTTAATTGTCGATGATGCGCCGATCATTCGTCTGATGCTCAAGGATATTTTAGAGCATTATGAATATGAGATCGTCGGTGAAGCTGGCAATGGTAACCAAGCGGTTGAAAAGTATAAACAATTAAAACCGGATCTTGTTACCATGGATATCACCATGCCAGAGAAAGATGGTATAGAGGCATTGGGTGAGATTTTAGCATTTGATAAAAGCGCTAAAGTGGTCATGGTGACCGCCATTGATCAACGTGATTCATTGATGTCAGCCATTAAGATTGGCGCGGTCGATTATATTGTAAAACCGTTTGAAGAAGATCGTGTTATTTCAGCGGTTAAGAAAGCTTTGCCTGCGTAATGGAGATATGATGGATAAAAAAGAAATTCTTGAAGCATTAGGTGGTATTCCTGAAGAAGTATATGATGCAATTGTGCAGTCATTTTACGAAGAAACACGCACTAAAATTGAACCGCTAAAAGCTGCGATTGCAGCCAATGACGCCGTCGCGGTGGCTAAGATAGGCCACGGTATTAAAGGATCTGCAGCAAATTTAAGATTAATAGAGATTTCTGAAGTAGGAAAGAAAATTGAATTAGCAGGAAAAGCTGCAGATTCTAGTCAATTTAGTTCACTCTATAATGAACTCATTGCCTTGATCCCATGACATCTACGACGCCAAGACCTCTTCTCCTTAAAATCATCCCGTGGGTTGTTTTATGCTTGCTCCTTTTTTTTAGCTTCTCAGTTTTTAATGCGATGAAAGAACAAGAAGACATTGAAGCAGCCCACCATTTCGAGAATCAAGTCAATGTCATTTGTGCCACCTTTAAAAATCGTACCGATGATATTCGTATTATCTTGCATGCTGGCCGAGGGTTATTTCAGGCATCTAAGAGTGTAGAGCGAGATGAATGGAAGCAGTTTAGTAACTCAATCATATTAAATAATGCTCAACCTGGTATTCTTGGGCTAGGTTTTGCACGATGGGTAAACGCTGAAGCGATTCCTGAGTTAGAAACTTTGGTTCAAAATGATGGTTTGGTAAATTTTAAAGTTTGGCCTCAGTCAAATCACTCTCAACAAACGCCTATCATTTATTTAGAACCACAAAATGAATTAAATGAAAAAGCCCTTGGTTATGACATGTTCTCCGAGACAAGAAGGCAGGTAGCAATGCAGCAAGCATATGCTAATGACCAAGAAGTAATGACTCGTAGTGTGAAGCTTGTTCAAGATGCGAATAGTAGTGCGATATTAGTTTATTATCCTGTTTATGTGAATAATACGATACATGAAACTTTAGAGGATCGTAAGCTTCATTTGTTTGGGTTTGTATATATGCCAATCCGTGTAAAGGAATTTATTGAACGGAATATGGCTAAGTTATTGGATAACATTCAGTTGGAAGTCTTTGAAGATAAGGATTTGAACCAACAGAATTTAATTTATGATAACCAGAAATATCTTAACACCAACGAGCAATCAAAGTTTGTGACTCAAAAACCTTTTGAAATATTTGGTCAAACCTGGGTGTTGAGGTTCTCTGGTTTAAAACCTTCTGTTTATACGTGGCGCCCTTATGTCGGGTTAGGTATTTGCATATTGTTGACATTTTTTATCTTCATTGTTTTTTATAATTCAACCCAACTTAATGAAAAAGCTGAAAAGATGGCACATCAAATGACCATGACGCTGGAGAAAAAGAATCAAGAATTGTTGAATATTAATAACGAGGTTGAAGCTAGTCGCATTGAGTTAAAAGCAAGTGAAGCGCGTTTTAGAGCGGTGATTGATAACGCTTTGGATATCATTATCTTAATGGATGAGGATGGGCGTATTACAGAATGGAATAAGCAGGCTCAGCAAATCTTAGGACGAACATTAGAGGAAGTAAAGGGTAAGAACTTTGTGAGCCATTTATTGCCCATACAGAAACAACAAGGGTTATCATTGCCAGCGATCGTTAATCAGAGAGTACGCCAAACCTTAGAAATGGTGCATCACGATGGTCATAAGATTATGATGGAAGCATCGTTCTCTGAATTTAAAGTAAATGAGCGTCGATCTTACAGCTGTTTTTGTCGTGATATTACTGAACTTGCGAAGCAGCAAGAATTGGATCGTCAACGAGCGGCAACGTTAGAACGCATGAATCGTTTAATGGTTGACCGAGAGTTGCGCATGAGTGAATTAAAGAAACAATTACAAATTTTACAAAATCAACAAAAGGGTTCGGCTTAATTTTTATATGTCACTAAAACGACGCACCATCATCATCGTCACCGTATCGCTCATCGGTTTGTTAGCCGGAGTTTATTTATTGATGTCATCTTTTATTGCCAGAGGTTTTGGTGATGTGGAGCGTCAATGGGCTAATGATAATGTGTTGCGTGTTCAAGAAGCATATAAGGCCATGGAAGTTGGCTTGATTTCAAAGAGCGCAGATTGGGCTGTATGGTCGGATATGTACCAATTTGTCGTGGATAAAAACGAGCCTTTTATTGATTCTAATTTAGGCAATGTTTCTTTTAGTAACTTAAGAATTGATTACATGTTGTACTTAAATGACAAAGATGAAGAGGTGTGGAGTAAGCATTATGATGTTGATGAAGACAAAGAAAAGCCATTTGATCCTGATCTAAAGAAACTCTTTGCTCCAGGGAGTGATTTATTAAAGTTTAAAGATCTCGACGATATCCATTCTGGTGTGTTGATGTCCCAAGGCAAACCTGTAGTGTTTGTAGCTCGCCCGATATTAACCAGCGACCACACGGGTCCAAGTCATGGGACCCTTGTTTTTATGAAGAAACTAACGGATACTCAAGTTCAAAATCTTTCTAAGACAGTTAAATTTCCTTTATCTATAGAAAAAGTTGCAACATCTAATCCTTCGCCAATGCATGTCAGTATTGTTGATGATAATACTCTAGAAGGGTATTTATTAACCAATGATTATTTTGGTAATCCGGCTTTTATATTTAAAGTCATCTTACAGAGGGATATTCATGGGCAAGCACAGAAAACAATTAGAACGATTGGTGTATTCTTACTTATTGCCGCAGGAATATTTATTGTCGTTATGATCATTGTGTTAAATGAACTGCTCATTAAGCGATTAACGCAGTTAGGTCAAGAGATAGCCCAATTGACCAAACAGCAAGAGCAGCAATTTATAACCTTTAGATTGGATGCTAAAGGACAAGATGAGTTTTCTGCTGTTGCATTGACGATCAATCGATTGCTTGAAGCTATGGAGAAGTCGGCACTAAAAATTAAGGAAAGCGATGCGTCGTTGCGAGATAAAGAAAAAGAAATCTTAGCGCAACAGCAAAAGCGTCTAGCAGAGCTTGAAGCCATTAATAAGCAGATCATTCAAAAATCAATAGATCTTGAAAAAATGCAAGCGGCAAATTTAAATATCATGGAAGATTTGCAAGTCGCACGTCATGATGCGGAGATTGCGGGTAAAGCGAAGAGTCAGTTTTTGGCAAATATGAGTCACGAAATTCGAACTCCTTTAAATGCTGTGTTGGGTTTCTCAGATCTTTTGCGTCAGTCTAGCCTAGATGAAGATCAAAAGAAATATTTAACAACCATCACAACCAGCGGTGAGTTGTTGTTATCGATCATCAACGATATCCTAGATATTTCTAAGATTGAAGCGGGTCATGTGCACCTTGAATCAATTGATTTTAATGTTAAAGAATTGGTTGAAAGTACATTTAACATTGTAAAAGAAAAGGTTTCAGGAAAGCCAGTTGAGTTGCAGTTTGACATTAAGCCAGAGGTTGGTGCATGGTATAAAGGGGATCCTACGCGCATTCGACAGATCATTGTTAATCTTTTAAGCAATGCCGCCAAGTTTACCAAAGAGGGGCACATTCGTTTAACGATCGACCGAGAAAAAGTTTTAGATAAAGAAGGTAAACAAGGTTTGCGTTTCAAAGTATCAGATACGGGTATTGGCATTGCAAAAGAGAAGCTAAGAGCTATTTTTGAGCCATTTACGCAGGAAGATAGTTCTACAACGAGGAAATTTGGGGGAACTGGTTTGGGTCTTACCATTTGCCAAAATTTAGCCGGTATGATGTCTGGTGAGATTTGGGTTGAATCAGAACAGGGTAAAGGCAGTGATTTTATATTTACAGTTCTATTATCACCTGGGCAAGCACAAACTAAAGTCGAAGTTAAAGTTGCAGCCAATAACGTGGATCTTAAAGGCGTTCGCGTGCTCGTTGTTGATGATAGTATGCCCAATCAGCAATTGATCAAAGCATTCTTTGGGATGTTCGGCTGTCAAGGTGTGTATGCTAATAATGGTCAAGAAGCTGTAGATATATTGCGCAATGATACGAATTTTAATTTATGTCTGATGGATATGCAAATGCCCGTCTTAGGTGGTGTGGACGCAACGCGGATTATTCGTGCTGAAATTAGCAAAGATATTCCCATTATCGCTTTAACAGCAGCTGCTTTGAAGGAAGATCAAGAGAAAGCCTATAGTGCTGGCATGAATGATTTTTTAACAAAGCCAATTGAAATGAATAAATTAAAAGCAGCCATCATTTCGTATGTAAGAAAATAAAAGAATCTAGCTGTTGAAAAGGCATAGAATGCCAGCTATGATTTAATATTAAGGTTAAAGTAAAAATATTCGTTTTAAAGATAACAAGATAGGGAGTGTTTATGGCTAGCGGTAAGGGTGTTGATCCCCAAGTCCTGATGACCACCATGATGGGTGTAACCGAAGAAGTTTTAGGCACGATGAGTGGTGTTACAGCGACCGAACCAATGCAGACAAAAGAAGTGGATATCATTGAATACAATGGCCGTATGCGTTGTGTGGGGATGGAAAAATTTAATGCGCCTTCTTATGTTTCTGTTGTGAATTATTACTTAAACCCGCAAGATTTAGAAGCTCATAAACGTGCCAAAGGGGCATTGGTTTTATATATTGATTTCGAGAATGCTGGGAAATTATTTAAAAGTCTTGGTTTCTCTGTATCGGAAGATGAAGATGATGCGTCCATGATGGATGCTGCAGGTGAGTTTTGCAACATGTTGGGTGGTGGTTTTAAGAATGAGATTAGTAAATTAGGGTATTTAGATATGTCGATGAGCGCGCCACACAACTATAAGAATTCAGTCATGGAAGGGGTTGAGTTTAGCCCAGACCAAGATACAAAATATGAATTAAGTTTCTTTTATTGGAAACGCAAGGCCATCGTTGTTGAAATAACATTAGCTGCTATCCCAATGAAGAAATAACTTTATGCTTTTCCGTCGGATCAAATCATCCGTACAAACCCTGTACCCACGTGGTGCAGGGTTTACTTTTGTAGAGCTCCTCTTAGCTGTAAGTATCCTTGCCGTCATTGTTGTTGGAATTGAAGAAATGTTTATTATGGCCTCTGTGTTGGGCGATATATCAACAAATACATCTAAAGCCATTGTTGAAGCACGCAATAAACTCCAAGAAATTCAGAATACTAACTTTGACCAGATTGTCACAAAATATTCCCAAGGCGGAGATATAGGAAATACTTTTGATTTAATCAATTTAAGAGGTAAGGGGGTTGTGACGATCGACCAGACAAACCCTGTATTATTAATAATAACGATCGACGTTAGTTATATGAACAAGAATAATCGTGTGGTAGGAGAAGATCAGAACTTAGATGGTATTCTTGAAGGTGGCGAGGATGTAAACAATAATAATAAATTAGATTCGGTAGCTACGCTAACAACGTATATAGCAAAGAGATAATATGTCGACCTGTGTAGGACTAAAGAACTCTCGAGCGATGACCATGGTTGAAGCGGTGCTATCACTTTCATTTTTCGGCATTGTCTTAGGGGTCTCGTTTATGTTGTGTCATGTTGGTTGGGATTCGTGGTTGACAAATAGTGCCAGAGTTAACATGGCAGAAAATTTACGTAGAGTAGAGAGTTGGATGAAAATTGATTTAAACCAGTCCGGAGCCGTCACCTTAACAGATGTTCCTGCGGATGGTACGTGGTATCACACGATCACGTTTAAACGGGCAGACTCCATTGTAGACGGTGCCATTGTCTGGGGGGATACAATGTCTTACGCATTGGGAGGTTCCGACGGGCATCGATTGATAAGAACTAAGGGGAGCGTAAGTAATCCAGTCTCACAGAATATTGTAGGCTTTGATGTCCGAAGGGAAGTGGCTTCGCCTAATATTGTGCAGGTGCATGTTACAACGAGAGAGAAAACAGGCCGCTCTGCGGATGAAGCGTATGAGGGAAGTTTAGATTTTATCATCTTAATGCATAATTAATATGAGAATTCAAACACAACAAGGATCAATGATTTTAATGGCATTTTATGTCATTGTGTCATTGCTTGCGATTAGCGCATCATTTGTCACTATGATGGTTAACGATCGATTAAGTGCAACACGTCAAGTAAAGACCGAACAAGCATCTGCGTTAGCTCAAGCTGGTTTTGAGAAGGCGATTAGTGAATTGAGGTCAGATTATCGCAGCAATTCCAATTGGTATGATGGTACGATCAATGGCAATGTTGTTACACAGGGCCATGAGGCATACTATGATTTTATTCCATCAACCAATGAAGCAAAGGGCTCATTTGTTGTGACTTTAAAAAATATCGAAGGTGCTACAGATAAGATTTGGATAAAATCCGTTGGTGTTGTTGGGGATTCACGTCAGACAATTGAAGCGTATGTTACTGTTGAGAATCCATCTGATTGGGCTGTTAAAATAGTCATGTGGCAAAAAATTTGATTTGTTTCGCGTATTTTTATTTTTGTCTGTTAAAATGACGTTAACATATGAATTTCAATAACTTATTTAAAAACTACGTTTCATTCTTAGACCAATATGTGCCTAAACCGCCACGCTTGCCGGTTGTTGGTATAGACATTGGGACAAGTGCTGTTAAAGCTGTGCAGATTTCACCACTATCGTCGGGTTTAGAGTTAAGTGCGTGGGGTGTTGAACGCATAGAGAATGGCAATATAAAAGATGCGCTTGTCAAATTGCAATCCAAGGTGAGTTTTACAGGCAATGTTGTGACGGTGACGTCTGTTTCTGGTAAAGGAACACTAATCCGTTATGTTGATATGCCAATCATGCCATTAGAAGATTTACGTAAATCTTTTGCTTTTGAACTTGATAAATATTTCCCCTTCGACCCTCAAACCATTTACACCGATTGCGCCATTTTAGAGCAAAGACCAAAAGATAAAAAAATGTCTGTCTTGGTCGTTGCTGTAAAGAAAGAAATTGTCGATGAGCGCATTAATTTATTTAAAGAAGTGGGTGTTTCGCTTAATCGCATCACGGTTAATTCGTTGGCGGTTGCCAATGCTTTTGAACGTTTAGGGCCTGTCTCTCCGACTACAGATAAGGCAAAGGCTATTTTAGATTTCGGTGGTGCTGTAAGTAGTTTGCTTGTTGTCAAAGATTTCTCTCCTCGATTCACACGTGACATTTTTATCGGCAGCCACGAGATCACCCAGCAAATTGCCAATATCCTAGGTGTGGATTCGCATAAGGCAGAAAGTTTGAAGCTCGATCCAGAATCTTTACAAAAGCCGGAAGTGCAAGAGGCGTGTGAAGCGGCGGTCAGTAATTTGGTTGCTGAGATTCGTTTGTCTTTAGACTATTTCATGACAGAACGCAACATTTTGATTGATGAATTGTTTTTATTTGGTGGTGGGTCATTGATTTCTGGTATTGAAACTATCGTCGGAAAACAAATTGGCATCACGGTCAAGCGCTGGGATCCGTTAAATGATCTAAAGTTTAGTCCAGCGGTTGCAGGTTCTGATGTTAAGAATTATTCTACACAACTTGGTGCGGCCATTGGTTTAGGATTGGTGAAATCATGATCGATATTAACTTACTGCCCTCAGGTATGCGTAAGCAAGCAGGATTATCCTCAGTATCCATTGATATTCCGTCTGAGATAACCTTAGGAGTAGGGGGTTCGGTTCTTATCTTGTTAATCTTGACCAATATTGGTTTGGGATTATTTTGTGGGTACAAAGGCATTGTCATTGCAACCAAAAAAGCTGTTTGGGAAAAGATGCAGCCTGCACGAAAATCCATTGACGATATCAACAAAGAATCGACCGATATTCGAAATAAGGTTACAGGAATAAAGAATGCGGTTGTCACCAAATCTACGGGTTGGTCGCGCAAGCTTAACATCATCAGCGACGCAGTTACCAAGGGGATGTGGTTAAAAAAGATTACAGTTGATGCAAAGAGTCTGACAATTGAAGGTTATGCCGTGTCAAAAGTTCAAAGTGATATGACAACCGTAAATGCTTTTGTGGGCACGCTTCGAAAAGATGCTTTCTTTATGACAGATTTTAGTTCTATCGATATTAATAATGTCAATCGTGAAAAGCGTGGCATTGTTGACATATCAAAGTTTAGTATTACAGCGAAAGTAAAATAGGTTTTAGGAGACGTATGGCAAGTAAAGTTTCAATAGAAGATATCATTGGTCGTTTTAATGCGCTGGATATAAAGATCCGTTTAGGCGTTTTTGCTGGAGTTTTGTTGCTGATTGTCGCCATAGATTATTTTGCAATCATGCAGTTTGAAATTAAAACCTTAAGCGGCATGACGGCAGGGATTAAGAAAGCTGACGATGATATTGCTAAACTTGAAGCAGATCAAGCAAGGCTTGGGTCTATTAAGTCATCCTTGGTTAAGCTCAAAGAAGATTTTAATAAGATTCAATCAAAAGTTCGACCGGTGCAAGAATTGTCGTTAGTAGTTGATGATATCAGTAAAGTCGCTGCAGCGGCGCAGCTAACCATCGATCAGATCACCCCATCACGAGAGGGGCAAGAAGATTTTACAACCGTTGGTGGGGTTAAATACTTTGCAGTACCTGTGGTTATCATGGCTCATTGTGCCTATCATAATTTCGGACAATTTTTAAGTGCACTTGAAGCGTCGAATATCATGTTTTTAGTAAAAGATCTACGCATGGAAGGTAGTGATAAGCAGAATGCTCCTATTGCGGTTACAGCCACATTGAAAGTGATTGTTGCCGAGAAGCCTTTGGAGGCGGTTAAATGAAAAAAGGGATTGCCTTAAGCATTATTGTGGCTATGATGATCCTTTATACAATGGTGACTTTCGCCGAGGATGTCTTTGTGTATGATCCTCATGATAAGCACGATCCGTTTAACCCATTGGTTACATCGACGGGCTCTGTGCAAATATATGATTCAGATCTAACAGTATCAGATATGACACTGGAAGGCATTCTAGAAGATCCAGGCGGAAACAGCGCCGTGATTATTAATGGGAAAGTATTAAAGGTGGGCGATCCGATAGGTGCGTATCAAGTTCAATCTGTCGCCAGTGATCATGTGATTTTGCTAAAAGATGGCCAAGGTTTTACATTGAATATCAAAAAAGGAGGATAATGATGCGATTAAGCTCATTTTCCATATTGTTGTGTGTGTTATTAATGTCGACGGTGGTTTTCGCAGAAGATAATAAGAATGCACAACCTTTAGATAATATGTCTGATTTTACATCATCCTATGTAAAAAAAGATGTTTCCGTTAAAGAAGTGGCTCTTTCAGGTACGCCAGCGCCAGAGACAGATGCAACAACAGCCCCTGCAGTTGCGCCAACAACGAAGGAACCTGTCTCAATTGCCGCTACTACAAAACCTGTGGCAGATACAGGTTTGGTCTCATTGAATTTTCAAGATGTTGATATTCGCAATGTATTAAAAGTTTTGGCTTATAAGAGCGGGACAAACGTTGTGACCACGCCAGAAGTAACAGGCACAGTGACCATTCAATTAAATGATGTGCCATGGAAAAAAGCTTTGGATGTTATTTTGTCGACGTATGGTTATGGCTATGAACGCCAAGGCAATATCATCACCGTTATGCCGATCGATTCTTTAAAGAAGCATCGCGAAGATACGGCGGCCCTGCAAGAACAAGAGCCATTGGTGACAAAGACCTATTTATTAAGTTACGCCAAGGCATCAGACATCATGGATTCAATTAATAAGATCAAAAGCCCTAAGGGAACAATTAACTTTGATGCCCGCACCAATGCATTGATTATCCGTGAAGTTTCAAGCAACTTAGAGTTGATTGACACGGTCATTAAAACATTAGATTCCGTAACGCCTCAAGTTTTGATTGAAGCCAAGGTTGTTGAGACGACGCTGGGGACTGATGATAAATTAGGTGTTGATTGGGCAATTAAGGCTAGTGCCACAGGTTCTAAGCGTTCCTTAGCTTTACCTTGGAATATTTCTGATGCCAGTAATTTGTTACCAGCGCCTGCAGCCGCACCAACTTCAACCTTTACGTTAGGCACACTGGATGCGACCACAGTATCAGCAGTTTTTCAAATGCTAAGCAGTAAAACAGATACCAATATTTTATCTAATCCAAAGATCATCACGCTTGATAATCAACCAGCAAAGATTGTCGTTGGAACCCAATATCCAATTCCGAATTATACATATAATGCAGATCAAGGTAAGATGCAAGTTTCAGGTTGGGAGTACAAAGATATCGGTATCATTTTTGAGGTAACACCACACGTTAATAACCCAGGGATGGTGACATTGGAATTACATCCTGTGATTACGGATATTACGGGGACGGTGACGGTTGAGAACACATCATTGCCTCAATTAAGTGTCGAAGAAACAAGAACAAAGGTCATGATTGAAGATGGACAGACATTGGTTATTGCAGGGTTGATCAAGGATAAAACAGAGTTCACCAAGGGCAAGGTGCCCTTTTTAGGTGACATGCCTATCCTTGGCGAAGCATTTAAGAAAACTTCTACGGTAAAGTCAAAAACTGAACTCTTAGTTTTCTTAACTCCGCACATCATCATCCCAGGTAAGCAGAAAGAAGCCATCGCTGCCGTTACTGAGAAATAACCCTGTCTGTTCTAAAGAACGAACGTTAATTCTTTAAAGAAGGAGTGTATTTGTGTCTAAGGAAATTTTAATTCATGTGGCAGATGGTGAACGCCGTGTGGCAATTTTGTCAGATGGCAGGCTCGATGATTTTTATATAGAGCTTGATCGTTATCAATCGATGTTGGGTAATATTTATAAAGGTAAGGTGGAATCCATTTTACCGTCGATCAATGGGGCTTTCGTTAATATTGGTCAGGAAAAAAACGGCTTCTTGTATTTAACGGATGCTGATAATCCGTTCCTCAAAGATATTGAAAAGATTGAAGAAGAGCCTTCCATGGGGCAGCGTTTGCTTAATATGTTTATCCCCAAAGATAAAAAAGTGGAAGGGGCGGCGCCTGCAAAACCAAAGAATGATATACCACTAAAGAAAGATCAAGAAGTTTTGGTTCAAGTGGTGAAGGATCCTTTTGGTACCAAGGGTGCGCGTTTGACGACGCATATTAGTTTGGCGGGTCGTTTTGTCGTCTATATGCCACTCGATAAGAACAATGGTATTTCTAAAAAGATTGAGAAGCCAGAAGAGCGCCAACGTTTGCGCGATATTTTGCGTTCCTTTAATTTTGTCCGCAGCGGTGGTTTTATTGTGCGCACAGCGTCGGTTGATATCGGAGAAAAGGAAATCACCCGCGATGCTAAGTTTTTAACAGCCATGTGGGATAAGATTCGAGCTTTAGGAAAACAAAAGCAACCGCCTGCGTTGGTGTATAAAGAATATGATTTAATTTGGAAAGTCGTGCGTGATTTGCTTAAAGACGAAGTTAGCCGATTGATCATAGACAGCCAAGAGGAGTATGTTAAGCTGCGCAAGTTTGCTGAAACATTGGCTGGTAAAGAAATGGTCGACAAGATTCATTATCATGCAGGTCCAAAGCCCATCTTTGAAGATAAGAATGTCGCTCAAGAACTTGAGAAAATTTATGAAACAAAAGTATATTTAAAGTCTGGTGCTTATGTGGTCATAGAACCAACGGAAGGGTTGATCGTTGTTGACGTCAACAGCGGTCGATTTAAGACCAAGGGTAGTCCTGAAGATGCCGCGTTTGCGGTCAACATGGAAGCTGCTCCAGAAATTGCCCGTCAATTGCGTTTGCGCGATTTGGGCGGTATCATTGTCATTGACTTCATTGACATGACCCGTGAAGACCATAAACGTAAAGTTGTCAGTGCCTTGCGTGAAGAATTGCTCAGAGACCATGCCAAAACAGAGGTCAATCGCATCTCCCAATTGGGCTTGGTTGAAATGACCCGTGCTAGAACAGGGAAAACCATTGAGTCTCTGAAGTTCCATGCCTGTCCATATTGCGAAGGCCGTGGCAAAGTCAAAATTGACTAAGCTCAAATATTCCTTTTGACCTTTTTGGCTTTTTATGTATAATTGGTGCTTCTATTGAAACGTTAACGTAAGGGGTTTATCATGTTTGCAGTTGTCCAATTAAAAAATCAACAATACAAAGTAGCCATCGGCGAAACCATTAGCGCAAACCGCGTGGATGCCAAGGTTGGCGAAAAGATTAATTTTGATGTGTTATTAGTTTCCGACGGTAAGACAGTTCAAATTGGTCAACCTGCGGTTAAGGGTGCCAAGGTCACAGGTGAAGTTATCGCTCACCCACGTGCACCAAAAGTTGTGGCGTTTCATTACCGCAAACGTAAAGATTCTGCCCGTACCTACGGACATCGTCAGGATTTAACCCAAATCAAGATTGAAGCGATTTCAATCTAATATTTTTGGAAAGCTTATAAAATCCCAGAATTTCAGATGACCGATGGTCAGACGAGCTCTGGGATTTTTTATTTCGAGGTGTTACATGGCATTCGTAGACCAAGCACGCATAGAAGTTCACGCCGGAGATGGTGGTAAAGGCTGTTCCAGCCACTACCGTGATAAATACATGCGCTATCCCCATCCTGATGGGGGTGATGGCGGCGCTGGTGGGGATATTATCATTAAGGCTGATCGTAATTTACATACCCTCTTAGATTACCGTTTTAAGCAACACTACAACGGTGAGCGCGGCGGGCATGCGAGTTCCAATAATAAGACGGGTAAAACAGGGGATAAATGTGTCCTGCGTGTTCCAGTTGGCACCATGGTGTGGGATCATGACACCGAGTTATTGATCCGTGATCTAGTGACCAATGGCGACGAGGTTTTGGTGGCCAAGGGTGGTGCTGGTGGCCGCGGGAATAACAATGGCCGCACCCCAACATTACCGCACATGGGTGAGAAGCGCACCATCCGTTTAGAACTTAAAGTTATCGCTGATGTGGGTTTAGTTGGCTTTCCAAATGCTGGGAAATCTACTTTGATCAACGCGGTAAGTAAGGTAAAATCTAAAGTTGCCAATTATCAATTCACCACCAAATCACCGGTTTTGGGGATCGTGGTCGATGAAACAGGTAAACGTGACAATTTTGTCATGGCGGATTTACCTGGGCTGATCGAAGGGGCTCATGAGGGTAAGGGCTTAGGGCATCAGTTCTTAAAGCATTGTGAACGCACCAAGATTTTAATGCACGTCATTGATATGGCCGGCAGCGAAGGCCGTGATCCGGTTAAGGATTATGAAAAAATCTGTGACGAGCTGGATTTATATAGTGAAGAATTAAGGCATAAGCATCGTATTTTGGTTGCCAATAAAATGGACATGCCAGATGCTAAAAAGAATTTAACACGCTTTAAACGCAAATATGGCAAAGATATCATCGCGATATCAGCGGCGGAAAAACAAGGTTTAGACGACGTTATAAAGGCGATTTGGAAATTACTCTAAGATGAAACGCATTGTTGTTAAATTAGGTTCTAGTCAAATAGTTGATACAAAGCTGAAGGCAAAGTTAGGCGACCTAAAGCGTTTGATCAAGCAAGTGGCTGTCTTGCAGAAAAAAGGCGTAGAGGTTGTGATCGTCTCTTCTGGTGCGATCGCGCTTGGGATGGGCGAACTCAATGAAGATCGTCGTCCAACTGATTTAGGTGCCTTGCAAGCACGCGCCGCCATTGGCCAAGCTGTACTCATGCGTTTGTATGCAGAATTATTAAAGAAATACCGCTTAAAATGCGCGCAAGTGCTTTTGACCCGCGATGACTTAGATGACAAGACCAGATCCACCAATGCCAAGCATACCTTAGATGCAATCCTCAAAAAAGGAATTGTGCCCATCATCAATGAGAATGACACAACAGCGACGGAAGAAATTAAATTTGGGGATAATGATAAATTATCAGCGCTGGTTGCGGAATTGATTAATGCGGATATGTATGTGATCTTATCGGATGTAAAAGGGTTTTATGATCAACGCAAAGATGTTTTGCCTGTTGTTGAAGATATCACACCTGCGATTGTGACCATGGCTTCCGGCACGGCCAATGTGCAGATTGCCAAAGGCGGCATGATCACCAAGATTGATGCCGTTAAAATCACAACGCATGCAGGGATACCGTCGTTTATTGCAGCAGGGAATGAACCAGATGTATTATTGCGATTATTAAAACGAGAGTCGGTCGGTACCTATTTTGTCGAGAAAAAATAATGAGCACATCTATTCTCAAAACAGCACAAGCGGCTAAGCGAGCATCCTTTCATTTAGCAAGCGTTGCTTCGAAAGAAAAGCAGAAGGCGCTACTGGCCATGGCGCAAGCTTTGGTTGCCAATCAAGCCTATATTATTAAAGAAAATGCTAAGGATTTAGATTTGGCGAAAAAGGCCAACTATGTCAAGGCGCTCGTCGATCGTTTGACCTTAAATGAAAAACGCATTAAAGATATGGCCGATGGCGTTAAGGAAACCGCCAAGCTTAAAGATCCGATTGGCGCTATTTTAGAAACAATCCGTCGTCCTAATGGCTTATTGATTAAGAAGGTGCGTGTGCCTCTAGGTGTTGTTGGTATTATCTTTGAATCTCGTCCTAATGTTACCAGCGACTGTGCGGCCTTGTGTTTGCAATCTGGTAATGCGGCGATCTTAAAAGGCGGGCGAGAAGCAGCGCATTCAAATCGTGCGATTTATACTGTTTTACGTAAAGCTTTGGCTAAGACAAAGATTCCGGCTGATGCACTGCAGTTGATTGAATCAACCGACAGGACGTCCGTGCATGAATTATTGAAATTAGATAATATCGTTGATGTGATTGTGCCACGTGGTGGGGAAGAATTGATCCGTTTTGTGACGGAGAATACCCGTATCCCTGTGGTTAAACATTTCAAAGGTGTCTGTCACGTTTATGTCAGTCGTCACGCCGATCTAAAGATGGCGCGCAACATTGTGCTCAATGCCAAGACACAAAAACCAGGGGTATGCAATGCCATGGAAACGCTCTTGGTTGATCGAGCCATTGCTAAGAAGTTTTTACCAGATATGATTGATGCGTTGTCAAAAGCAGGTTGTGAAATTCGTGGCGATCAAGCGGTTAAGGCTATTGGCAAAGACTTAGTCAAGCGTGTCACGGATGCGGATTATTCTACCGAATACTTAGATTTAATTTTATCTGCTCGTGTGGTCGATGGATTAGATATGGCCGTTGAACATATCAATACTTATGGCTCACATCATTCCGATGCGATTGTAACGAAAAGTAAAACAGAAGCGCAGGCATTCTTAAATGCGGTTGATTCCGCGTGTGTATACCACAATGCCTCAACGCGATTTACCGATGGGTTTGAGTTTGGTTTTGGGGCAGAGGTGGGTATTAGCACCGACAAGCTTCATGTGCGGGGCCCAATGGCCTTGGAAGGTTTGTGTAGCTATAAATACGAAATCTATGGCCATGGTCAAATTCGCCAGTAAAAAACGCATTGGTATTTTTGGGGGCTCCTTTAGCCCTATCCATCATGGTCATTTATTGATGGCAGAAATTGCGCGTGTGAAGATGAAGTTGGATTATGTGATCTTCATGCCGGTATTTCATTCCCCATATAAATCACGGTCGCCCATTTCTCAGGATAAGCATCGCCTGAATATGATCAAATTGGCCATTGCTAATAATCCCTATTTTAAAGTCAGCGACATGGAACTCAAACGCAAGGGCGTGTCGTATTCGATCGATACCTTGCGCGAAGTGCAAAACATTAATCCAACTTCAAAGTTATTTTGGATCATTGGGGATGATCATATTGAAAAGCTCCCTAAGTGGAAAAATTTTGATGAGATTATAAAGATTGCATCGTTTGTGGCGATCAGCCGTTTGTGGTTTAATGTTTCCTCGACGGAAGTTCGGCAATTGATCCGCACAAAACAATCGATTCGATATTTGACAACCGATAAGGTCATTGATTATATTAAGAAACATCAGTTATATCGCAAACAGTAGCATAGAAAGGGTTGTATATGGCAGATCCTAAGCAAGTCATTAAATTTGGAACCGATGGTTGGCGTGCGGTGATTTCAGATACGTTCACATTTGAAAATGTGCGCATCGTGGCACAAGCAACAGCTGACTGGGTTTATAAAAACAATACACAGTTTTCAGAAAAGAAAGTTGCCGTCGGGTATGACAATCGTTTCTTATCTGCCGAATATGCCCGTACATTTGCGGAAGTCTTATCGGGCAATGGCATAAAGGTTTATTTGTCCGGTGCGTCCCTGCCAACGCCGGCGTTAAGCTATGGCGTCACGCTCTTAAATGGTGTATGCGGCATCATGATCACCGCTAGCCACAATCCTGCTAAGTTTAACGGCATCAAAATTAAAACCGCACAAGGCGGCGCTGCTCCTAAAGATATTACAGGTGTTGTTGAATCTTATTTGGGTGCGAGTGACGTAAAAAAATCCAATGACTTAATTGTCATGCATGATTTTAAAAAAGCTTATGTGGCTTTTATTCGCAAATATTTAGATTTAAAGAAGATTAAATCCGCAAAATATAAAGTATTGACCGATGTTATGCACGGATCCGGTGGCACGTTGATGGCCGATATCTTAAAAGGTACCAGTGTCCGCTTGGAGATCATGCGCAGTGATATTAATCCAGGATTCGACGGTAGCAAACCTGAGCCTATTCCAGAATGTTTGGAAGGGATCATGGGTCGCATGAAAAAAGAAAAGATTGATTTAGGCCTCGTGCTCGACGGTGATGCTGATCGCATTGCCGCTGTTGCAACGGGTGGTGAATTTGTTTCCCCACAACGCATTTTAGGTTTATTGATCTTGCACTTAGCGCGTAATCGCAAGGTGCAAGGGGGCGTGATCAAAACATTGTGCGGCACAACCATGCTCGATCATATTGCCAAAAAATTAAATCGTAAATTATATGAAACCCCCGTTGGTTTTAAATATATTTCTGATTTGATGGTGAGCCAACCCATTGTGGCTGGTGGGGAAGAAGCCGGTGGCATGGGCTTACCAAATTATATCCCAGAACGCGATGGCAGTTTGGCGGGTTTATTGTTACTTGAGATGATGGTTTACAATAAACGCAATTTTAAACAACTCTTAGATGACATGGAAAAAGAATTCGGCCGTTATTATTATCAACGTCTGGATTATGCCATGGATTCAAGACGAGTTGATTTAAATAAATTAAAACAAGTAAAGTCCGTCTTAGGCAAAGACGTGGTTGAGGTTAAAGATTTTGATGGTGTTAAATTAACCTGCGCCAATGAAGACTGGTTGATGTTTCGTCCATCGGGCACAGAACCGTTGGTGCGCATTTACTCGGAAGCTAAAAGCCTCAAGCGTGCCAAGGATTTATTAGAATTCGGCCGCAAGCTCATTGACCCATGATCTATTACATCATCTATTTTCTGACGAAACTTTTAAGTGTCATTTATTTTCCACGAAAAGTTTCTGGGCATGAACATATCCCGAGATTTGGGGGATTTATCATTGCCAGCAATCATGTCAGTAATTTAGATCCAGTTGTCCTTGGTATATCGTCGCTGCGTCGCATCAATTTTGTTGCCAAGATCGAATTATTTCGAAAGCAACCCTTAGGGTTTATCTTAACAAAGCTTGGCGCTTTTCCAATCAAACGTGAATCTGCAGATTTAGGCGCGCTCAAAGAAGCCATAGCCCGTTTAAAGCGGGGCAAGCCCGTGTTAGTCTTTGTTGAAGGAACGCGCCGCATCGGTAATACCAAGCCAACCGCTCAATCCGGCGTCGGCTTTATCGCTGTCAAAGCCAACGTGCCAGTTATCCCCGTATATATAGAAGGCACCCAAAATGTCATGCCCCCAAGGTCAAAATTCTTCAAACGCAACCCCGTAACCGTCCGCTTTGGCCCAGCTGTATCTTTCGATGTAACAGAATCTTATGATGTCATCGCACAGAAAATACTAGATGATATTTATGTGTTAGCTTCGCATTAATTAAATAGTTTTGACAATCTTTAAAATGCCAGCTATACTTTGTTTAGATTGTTAAACAAATGTTTAATATTTGGGACATTATTTTATGAGATTTCAAGCGCCAATCACTTCTATTTTTAATAATAAGGCAAAAGTTGATTGCCTTCGCTTCCTATATAAGTACCCAGCCGAATTAACCGGAAGACAGTTAGCAAAGATGGTTAAGGGGGCGCCAGCTACAATTCATCGGGTCATGCAAGAGCTTAGCGATGAGCAAGTGGTGACTTCAAGGAATGTGGGTAATGCGCATATTTATGAGATCAACAAAAAGAATATGATCGTTGACCGCATTATCATTCCTATGTTTAAGGAAGAAGATCAATTATTGTCTGGTGTTTTAAGCCAATTGACGCAAAAAATTGCCAAGTCACCTTTAAAAAACAAGATCATTTCAGTTGCTTTGTTCGGCAGTGTTCATGAAAAAAGAGAAAATCCAACCAGCGACATAGACATTTTCATATTGGTTCATGATTCTGGAGATAAAAAGCGATTGGAAGATTTGATTCAAGAATTTGGTAATGAAATTCATTCACAGATTAATATGAGCATCGAACCATTTGTTAAAACGATATCGGAATTTCAAACTCAAAAAGAAACAAATATCATCAAATCAATTATTAGATCGCACCGCATTATTTATGGAGAACCATTGGAGAATTCATTATGAGTGCAAGGGTTTCTAAGGTTCATTCTGAAAACAAAGCAAGTTACAAGGTTTATTTAGATCGTTCACGACAGTTTTATGAGACAATGTTGTCTGCTTCAAGATCAGAAAGATGGTCTGCTGTGGGTCTTAATGCCGTACATTGCGCCATATCAATGAATGATGCTATGACGATTCTATTTTTAGGCAAAAGATCGGTTGGGGATGATCATCGGTCAGCTGCTGATTTGATATCACAAGTTAAGGTGGAAGATGCTCAAAATCAAGTCGCTAATTATAAGAGGATCATTGCAAAGAAAAATGCGATTGCTTATGAAGAACGAGAATTTAGGCAAAGTGAAGCATTGGAAATAGTGAAACAAGTAGAACGTTTTTATAAATGGGGATTGAATCATTTACCAGAATCCAATTAAAAGGAAATTTGTGAACAAGCGACACGTTTTTTATAGCCTACTTCTAATCTTCTATTTCTTCCCCATCATGTCTTCCCACGCAGATCTACGTAATGGGTTAATTGGGTGGTGGAAGCTTGATGAAAGCAGTGGCAATGCGGTTGATTCTAGCGGGAATGGTAAGACAGGTACACCAAATGGGACAGCTATTGTAGCAGGGTGTAAACAAAGCGGTTGTCGAAGTTTCAATGGTACTAGTGATCGCATTACTTCAGCATCGTTTACAGGACTTGGAAGTTCAAATAGGAGTGTTTCAGTATGGTTTAATGTTACAGGAGGAAGTGGTTCTCGTCGTGTGTTTACATTACCTGCAGATGCTACCGCGGTAGATACTCCAGCAATAGTTATTTCTGTTAATACAACTACAGCAAGTATTGGTTTTGGTGGATCGCCTTGGGATTGTTATGTTATTTTCACTCCCACTGTGAATACTTGGACTCATTCGGTTGCTACTGTTAGCGGCAATCAGCTGACTGCGTATGTAAATGGTGTAAGTGTGGGTTCATGCACAAATTCTGGAGGGGTAGGAGCAAATCCTATTGGAGAAATTGGAAGATACAACAATCACTATGGGCAATATTTTCAAGGTCTAATTGATGATGTTCGTGTATACAATCGTGCTTTGACAGCACAAGAGGTGGGGGATTTGTTTAAGTCGGGCATTGTGATGCGCAATGGTGTTGTCCGCAATGGGCGGATTAATAAGTAAATTTTCTCCTTCCAGAAAAAATAATTGACAAAAAAAGTGTTTCTGGCATAATCGCACTACTCTCGCGTCAGTGTACCGGGAGAATTCTAGACTCAAGAAAGAGAGAAAAAGAACATGCGTAGTGAACAAATCGTAATGACCGCAGAACGGTCAGCAATGGAAGAGATGTACGCAAGTACCTTGCGTGATATTAAAGAAGGTGAAGTATCAAAAGGTACGATCGCAGCGATTAATCAAAAGGAGGTTATTGTCGATATCGGATTCAAATCCGAAGGATTCGTCCCCATCGAAGAGTTCAGAAATCCCAGTGAACTTACCGTTGGTCAACAATTAGAAGTCCTCATTGAAAATATAGAAGATGACAATGGTCGTTTAATTTTATCCTACTCTAAAGCCGAACGCCTTAAAGGCTGGCAAAAGATTGCCGATGATCTAAACGAAGGCGACACGGTTGAAGGTAAAGTTGTCCGTGCGGTTAAGGGCGGTTACATCGTCGATGTTTTTGGTGTTGAAGCGTTCTTGCCAATGTCGTTATCCGCATTCAAGGGTTTATCCAATCACGATATCACAACCAACGCTTACAAGTTTGTTGTGGCCAAAATGAATAAGCAACGCCGTAATTTAATTCTGTCCCGCCGTGAAATGGTACAGAAGGAGCGCGAAGAAGTTCGTGAAAAATTATGGGGCGAACTTAAAAAAGGCCAAAAACGTAAGGGTGTTGTTAAGGGTATTACTGATTTCGGTGCCTTCATCGATTTAGGCGGTGTGGATGGTTTATTACACATCACCGACATGAGCTGGAGCCGTATCAATCACCCATCCGAAGTTGTCGCGGTTGGTCAACGTTTAGAAGTTTTGATTTTGGATTTCGATCAAGCGAATTCTAAAGTCTCTTTAGGCTTGAAACAAATCGTCAGCAATCCTTGGGATGATGCTGTTGCTAAGTTCCCAGCGGGTTCTCGCGTTAAGGGTAAGATTGTTAACATCATGCCATACGGCGTGTTTGTTGAAATCGATAAGGGCATTGAAGGTTTATTGCATGCCTCTGAAATTACCTGGCAAAAGAAGATGGTCAATCCTGCTGAAATGTTCAAATTAGGCGATGCCATCGACGTTCAAATCATCAATGTTGATAAAGATGCCAAGCGCATTTCTTTATCCATGAAACAATTAGAAGAAAATCCTTGGGGATCAGCCGCAGCCAAATTAACTGTTGGTAATAAAGTTAAGGGTGTTGTGCGCGGGTTTACCGATTACGGTGCTTTCGTTGAATTAGACAATGGCTTAGAAGGCATGATCCACGTGTCTGATATGTCATGGACAAAGAAAGTCAACCATCCACAAGAAGTTTTGCAAAAGGGGCAAGAATTAGAAGTTGTTATCTTAGCCGTGGATGCTGAAGCACGCAAGATCACCTTAGGTTTAAAGCAATTGCAACAAAATCCATGGAATGACATTGCAACCAAGTTCCCAGTCGGCGCAACAGTCGATAGTGTGGTTGTCATGAATTCCAATTTTGGCGTGTTTGTTAAGTTAGAAGATGACATCGAAGCCTTGGTGTATTCATCTGAAATTGATAAGACTCAAGCAGCTGGCCTCAAAGCCGGTGATAAGCTTCAAGTTAAAATCATCAAAGTTGACGTCGAAGGCATGAAAATCGGCGTGAGCGCACGCTTATAAGACCGTGAATCCGCTATCTCTCTTAGAGCGCGGCACAACGGAAATCATCTCAAAGGGCGACCTAGAGCAGAAATTGGCTCTTGGTCGCCCTTTAGTTATTAAAGCGGGTTTTGATCCCACCGCACCTGACATTCATTTAGGCCATGTTGTTCTCTTACGCAAACTCAAACAATTCCAAGATCTAGGTCATAAGGTTGTTTTCTTAATCGGCGATTTCACCGCGCAAGTGGGTGATCCGACGGGAAGAAATGAATTGCGCAAGAAAATGACGCCAGAAGAAGTGGCGAAGAATGCCGAAACATACAAAGCTCAAGTATTCAAAGTCTTAGATCCCAAGAAAACGGAAGTTGTCTTTAATAGCCATTGGCTTAATAAATTAACACCCGCAGATTTATTAGAATTATCCGCACGATGCACCGTCGCGCAAATGTTAGCGCGTGCTGATTTTAAAAAGCGCTTTGAAGGCGGCAAAGAGATCAGCGTTTTGGAATTCATTTATCCCTTATTACAAGGTTTTGATTCCGTGCATTTAAAAGCCGACGTTGAGCTTGGCGGCAATGATCAGAAATTTAATTTGCTCATGGGTCGACAGCTCCAAGAAAGCTACGGCCAAAAACCCCAAGTGGTCATGATGACCCCATTGCTCGAAGGCACCGACGGTGTCCAAAAGATGAGCAAGTCTTTGGGTAATTACATTGGCATCAATGAAAGCCCAGATGAAATCTTCGGCAAAGTCATGTCGATTAGCGATGAACTGATGTTGCGTTATTATGAAATCTTAACTGAAGCAAATTTAAATGATATTAAAGCGATGCATCCGAAAGAAGCCAAGATGCAATTAGCTACAACGATCATCAGCATGTTTCATCCTAAAGAAGCGGGAGAGAAGGCAAAGCAAAATTTCGAACACGCCTTCAGCCAACACCAAATCCCAGAAAATATCCCAGAATATAAGTTAGTTTCTGGCGAAAAACTCTTAGATATACTTCAAGTTACGAAAATAATTGCGTCAAAGAATGAAGGGCGACGCTTGCTTCAAGAAGGGGCCATTTCTTTTGATGGCACTGTAATTTCCGACGAGCATTGGACACCAATACCATGCGTCTTAAAAGTTGGAAAACGCCGTTTCCTGCGTATTCAGTAGATTTGACAAATTTTTCCAATCATAAAATATAAATAGTATATAATTATGAAGTTTATGATGTATTATAAAATACTAACGCATTCCTTATGAAAATACGTCGACAAATCACCATACCCCCAGTGTTTCATTTGCCAAAACTTTCCCATGTGCCAATGTTTTTTAGAGAAACATTTGGTACATATGCAATACCTCGAGAACCTGAGCCTGACATCGTCATGGATGATCCTCGCGCTGTAACAGCTTTTACAGAGGCGGGTCGTCCCCATGGACCTGCGGCAGCATATTATTTGTTTTATACGGCTCATGCCTCTTTGACGATTCAAGGTGCTAAACGTGTGCTGGATATTGGTACAGGCCCAGGTACTCAACTCATTCAACTGGCGGAATTACATCCTCAAACTAATTTTGTAGGTATGGATCTTTCAGAATCCATGTTGGAAGAAGCCCGTCGCTATGCTGCTAAGCGGGGTGTGCATAATATTGAATTTATCAAAGGTGATTTTACACGTCTTAATTTTCCTGATGGCTATTTTGATGGGGTGACCGGAATCATGGCGCTTCATCATCTCCCATCCATGAATATGTTGCGTCAAACGTTTACTGAAATTAAGCGCGTTTTGGCACCGGAGGGTGCTGTTTTCTTTGTAGATTTTGGACGATTAAAATCTCCATTTTCAATGTTAAGTGTGGCATTTGAAAAAAGAAACCAGCAAGATATTTTGCTAACACGCGATTATGAACGCTCTTTACGTGCAGCTTTTCGACTTGAGGATTATCAGGCTTTGGCCCAAGAATATTTTCCCGGGACCAAGGTTGTATCTACTTTTAAAATACCTCTCTTAGTTATGATTAAAAGTGGTGACCGGGTATTACCTAGTTCTACATTAGAACGTATACATGATGCTGCCGATCAACTGGGCGCGCCACAGCGAAAAGATTTAGATGAAATTCGTGTTTTTTTAGGTTTAGGAGGGTTAGCAAACGATCCATTTCAGCATGGCATAGAAATCCCATTTGCTTACCGTCGTATCGCCGAGCAAGGCGCAGAACCCGTGCAATCTTCTTTAAATTTCAGTGCGGGATTTCGCGCTTGGGTGACATTCGGTCTGACTTTACGATTGGCGTTAAATAATTTCCGAAATAGTTTTTGGACGGATCTTGAAAACATAGGGGCTCGAAGAAAAATACAAGCTCAAAAAAAGGATTTGAATGATTTAGGTCGTACCTTACGCAAAAATTTGGGCGCACTCAAAGGCCCTTTAATGAAGTTTGGCCAAATGGCGAGCTATGTAGATGATAGGGTGCCTGTCGAGGTTCGCAAACTTTTAAGCTCTTTGCAAGATCATTCTCCATCATTACCGGCGAATAAAATTAGGGCCTCTGTTGAAAAAGCTTTAGGGCGTTCTATTGCAGAAGCCTACGCGGAGTGGGATGATCGGCCTTTAGCCACAGCCAGTATTAGCCAGCTGCATTTGGCGCGTCTCCATAACGGAGAACGGGTGGTTGTCAAAGTGCTATTTCCTAATATTGCACGTGCTGTCCAAACAGATTTGCGCCTTATAAGCATGTTGACCCCATGGCTTCGTCGTCAGTTGAGAGTGTCCAATATTCAAGATCTCTTATCTGAAATGGGCAAAATGATTTTAAAGGAATGTGATTTGTCCAATGAAGCAAAGATGCAAAATTCCTTTAGAGGTGCTTTTATGGACGATCCTGACCTTATTATTCCGCGTGTTTATGCAAGCCATTCCACCTCAGAAGTTTTGACCATGGAGTATATTGAAGGACGCTCCTTTTCGCAATTTGTGGAGGAGGCGAGTCCCTTAGAAAAGAGCCGCGCTGCAGAAATCATCGCTCGCGTTACCGTGACATCGCTGCACAAGCATTGCATTTTTAACGGTGATCCGCATCCGGGGAATTATTTATTCCTAGAAAATGGAAAGGTTGCTTTTCTTGATTTTGGCTTTACGCGCGTGTGGGATAAAGAATTTGTCAACCTGATGAAGATGCAAGCTATGTCGGCGATGAACAAAGATTTAAACACATTTGCCATTGTCAGCAGAAAAATGGGGTATGAATGTGCCTCGGATAATGGTTATGCAGATTTAATGCGTTTATTGCTCGAAGCGCCCTATCAGCCTTGGCTTGAGGATCGATCTTTCCATTACACCAGAGACTTCGTCCGCAAAGAACTTTTAAGTATGTCTAATTTTTATAAACAGCATGGGCCTGTACGACTTTCAGCAAACCATCTCATTGTGCATCGCGTATTCTGGGGACATCACGCGATTTTCGCCGATCTCGATGCAAAGTTCAACCTGCACCGCATCCTTGTTCCATTACTACAACAATCGCTTTAAAATAAGTGCGGCACATTGAGTCTTTAGTCCTTAAATTAAACACACTTACACGTATAACGTTAATATGGTATTATTATGATCATCTAATTTTATAATATTAAGGATAGTACATGATACCTAAACATCGCATACCTGTGCACCCAGGTGAAATATTGCTTCAAGAATTTATTGTACCCAGAAAAATCTTTCAGGTAGTGCTGCGAGACAGCTTAAAGTTCCTAATAGCTTTCTTCGTTTTATTCATCTTTTCGTCGACAGTTTACGCCAATATCAATGATGGGCTTGTTGGGTGTGGAGGTTTGATGAGGCCAGCGGTAATGCCGTTGATTCGAGTGGAAGTGGCAATACAGGAACGCCTACAGGAGCAACAATCGTTTCTAATTGTAAAAGAGGGGGTTGTCGTAGTTTCAATGGTTCAACTGATTTCATAAGTGTAGTAGACAGTGCTTTTGTTGATTTGCCCCAGAATCATACCGTATCTGTTTGGGTAAAGCTAAATAGCGGCACGGGTGATCAAGCTATAGTATTCAAGGGGCGATGCAATGAAAAGTACGCTTCTTATTCACTTAAGATTGGAGTTTGTGATGGCAGTGGTTCTGCCAATAAAATTAATTATACCATTAGGACTTCGAATGCTGCTGGGGGTGTTACTGTTACTCAAACTGGATCGCCTAATACAGGGGTCTGGACTCATATTGTTGGTGTGCAAGACGGGACAACGTTAATGCTTTATATTAATGGGGTTCTAGACAATACTTCAGTTGGAAACTCATCTGCACCTTATAACGTATCTACTATATTACAGTTTGGTTCAGATTGGGATTGTGCTGCGGCACGTAGATTCCAATTTAGTGGTCAGATGGATGACGTCCGTATTTACAATCGCGCATTAACGGCTCAAGAGGTGCATGATCTTTATGTGCCTGGGGTTGTTCTTGGTGGGTTTGTGATTAATGGGGCTAAGATAAATCAGTAAATCTTTTTGGGTTGTTTGGAGTTGGTTTGGTTTCTTCCGACGGGATTTTTGTTGGGATGTTGCCTGCCTGGATTATTCACACTAACTAGAAAGATTATTGTTGACAACAACTTAAGTGCGAGATATACTTTCGGTTCATATTTTTGTGCCAAGCACTGTGTCTGTTTATTGTGTTTGGTAGCTGCAGGCGGGCTGGATTTGCTGCCCCTGTAGCTCAGTTGGTAGAGCACGTCCTTGGTAAGGACGAGGCCAGCGGTTCAATACCGCTCGGGGGCTTATAGATATAGTAGTTAAATCTTCTGTTCACTCCGTCACTTAGTAAGCGTGTTTGCCTAGCATCAAAGCGGGCCTGCCCGCCGAAGGCGGGGGAGCGCAACAACATTTAGGATTAATATGCGCGAGACAATTCATTTTCAATGCACTGAGTGCAATCGTATCAATTACAACAGTACCAAAGATAAAAAACAAAAGCCAGAACGCTTGGAATTGAAGAAATTCTGTTCTTCTTGTCGCAAACGCGTCATGCACAAGGAAACAAAGAAGTAAGCTCTTTAATAGCAATGGTCTTTTATAGGCCTGTAGCTCCAATTGGTAGAGCGATGGTCTCCAAAACCATGCGTTGAAGGTTCGAGCCCTTCCAGGCCTGTTTAGATATAGAAGGGCGAGAAGGAGCTCCGTTTATAAATCCGACGAATAGGAGGATTTATGGAGCGGGGGCCCGACCGGAGCGAAGCGGAGGCGGCGACTCCTTCCAAGCTCACGGATAAGAAGATCTTAGGGAAATTACGATGATTACAAAAACAAAAAGTTTTATAGCTGAAGTTGTCGCCGAGATGAAGAAGGTTTCTTGGACCACTCGTGCGGAATTGATTGATTCAACATTGATTGTTATTTTTGCTTCACTGATATTAGGGATTTTTATTGCAGGTATTGATGTCATCTTTGCAAAAGGAGTAACCACGATACTACAATGAGCACGATGAAATGGTACGTAGTTCATACGCAAACAGGTGCAGAAGAGCGTGCAAGAGCAGGCTTAGAAAGCCGCATTGCCACGACGGCATTAAAGCAATTTGTTGGTGAAGTTGTTGTTCCCACAGAGCAAGTTTCTGAGGTGCGTGGCGGAAAGAAACGGATCACAACCCGTCGCTTTTTCCCAGGCTACCTTTTAATTAAGATGGATATGAACAAAGACAGCTGGTACTTGGTGAAAACCACACCAGGGATCACCGGCTTTATCGGCCCCGGCAATCAGCCTCAACCGTTGACCGATTCTGAAGTTGATAACATCTTAAAGCGTACACAAGAAACTGAAAACAAACCCTCGCCGAAGATCATCTTCGAGGTGAGTGAAGCGGTTCGCATCGCGCAAGGGCCTTTTGCGAACTTTAACGGTTCGGTCATGGAAGTTTATCCGGATCGCGGCAAATTAAAGGTTAGTGTTTCCATCTTCGGCCGTGCGACGCTGGTTGAATTGGAATACTGGCAAGTTGAGAAAATTTAAGGTAAAAGATTATGGCAAAAGAAGCAGTTGCACAAATTAGATTGTATGTTCCAGCTGGTCAAGCAAACCCAGCGCCTCCGGTTGGTCCTGCATTGGGTCAACACGGTGTTAACATCATGATGTTTTGTAAGGCTTTTAATGATAAGACCAAGGGTAAAGATCCATTACCTTTGCCAGTCGTTATCACGGTATACAAGGACAAGTCGTTTGATTTTATTATTAAAACTCCACCAACATCCGCGCTCATTAAAAAGACCGCGAAATTGGCTAAGGCTTCCGGTACTGCTGGTAAAGAGACCATCGGCAGCTTGACGACCAAGCAGGTGGAGGAGATTGCGAAGCTTAAGATGGATGATTTAAACACCATCGATATGGCCCAAGCGATCGTCACCATCACGGGTACTGCCCGTAGCATGGGGATTGAAGTTAAGGGATAAAACTATGTCAAGACTCAGTAAACGCATGAAAGAAGTAGGTAAAGCCGTCGGGGATGTTGCAAACCCGATCCCTTTACAGGAAGCGATCAATCGCTTATCAAAAGCACCAAAGGTGAAATTTGATGAAACGGTTGAATTGCATTTCAATTTGAATTTAGATTTGAAGTCCGCTGAACAAGGTGTCCGCGGTACCGTCGCTCTTCCTCACGGAACGGGTAAGAAAGTTAAGGTAGCCGTATTTTGTAAAGGCGATGCACAAGCCAAAGCCCAAGCCGCAGGTGCTGATTACGTCGGTAGTAATGACTTAATTGACAAAGTGGCTGGTGGTTTCATGGATTTCGACATTGTCATTTCAACACCAGATATGATGCGCGACTTAAGTAAATTAGGTAAGGTATTAGGTCCTCGTGGGCTTATGCCAACACCAAAAGCTGGCACGGTTACAACCGACGTCGAACGCACCATCAAAGAAGTCAAAGCTGGTCGCGTTGAATTTAAATCAGACAAACAAGGCGGCATCCATTTAGGTATCGGAAAACGCTCCTTTGCTGAAAATAAATTGATTGAAAACGCACAACAGGTCATTGAAGCCATTAACCATGCCAAACCATCGGCGGTTAAAGGTAATTTGATCAAAAGTTTATCCGTCGCTTCCACCATGGGGCCGGGGATTAAGGTGGTGTTATAATGGCTGCTCCAATGAAAATAGGTCAAATTTTTAGACAAAAAATGTCATCCTCGATTTCCGAGGGTGTCAAGACTCAAGGAACAACGTTTGTGGTTAGCTTCCGTGGGATTTCTTCCGCGAAGATGAACGTGTTGCGCAAAGATTTGAAGCGCAAAAAAGCAGATGTGCATGTTGCCAAAACATCTGTATCACGCATCGCCTTAAAAGAAGCCAAATTTGAAACCCTGTCTGGCTACGTAAGTGGTCAAACAGCGCTCGTCTTAAGCAACTCTGATGCCTCTGAGGTCTCTAAGATCCTCGTCAAGTTTGCGAAAGATTACGAAGGTTTTGTTGTACAAGGTGGGGTTTTAAACGGGGATGTATTAAATCCAGATCAAATTAAAACTTTATCAGATTTACCATCCAGAGAAGTATTGCTCGCGAAATTAATGGGTACCATGAACGCACCATTAGTACGCTTTGCATCAGGATTAAATGCCAAAACAAGAGATTTCATGTCAATATTGAAACAGAAAAGCGAAAAGGGAGGGTCTTAAGATGTCCGAAACAGCTACATTATCCCCAAAATTAGAGGGAATCTACAAAGAAGTAACAACCTTATCTGTCTTAGAACTCGCAGAATTAGTCAAGGCGATGGAAGATAGATTAGGTATCTCAGCCGCTGCGCCTGTAGCGGTTGCTGCTGTCGGTGGCGGTGCTGCCGCTGCTGCTCCTGCCGAAGAGAAAACATCTTTCGATGTTATCTTAAAGGAAGTTGATGCAGCGAAAAAGATCGCCGTTATCAAAGAAGTTCGCGCGATCACAAACTTAGGTTTAGCTGAAGCTAAGACTTTAGTCGAATCAGCTCCTAAGACCATCAAAGAATCTGTGCCTAAGGCTGAAGCAGAAGATATCAAGAAGAAGATTGAAGCTGCCGGCGCTAAAGTTGAATTAAAGTAATTTAATTTAAACTTTAAACGGGTTCGAGTCGTATTTCCTAAACACATCATTCCTGGGGGGTAGTATCTACCCCTCAGGACTATTGGAAGATAAAATGGAAAAATTAAAAATCAGAAATTTTAGCAAATTCCAAGATAACTTCGAATTGCCTAAACTTTTGGATATCCAGACGCTTTCTTACGAAGAATTTTTGCAACGTGAGATCCCGACGGATAAACGCAAGGATCAAGGCTTAGAAGAAGTGTTCCGTGAAGTTTTCCCATTAGAAAGTTATGACGCCCAGATTCGTCTGGAATATATTGGCTATAGCATCGGAAAAGAAAAGTATTCTCGCTATGAATGTCAGCGTCGTGGCATGACCTATGCAGCGCCTTTGAAAGTTAAATTGCGTTTGATTACACCTGTCGATATTAAGGAACAAGAAGTTTATTTTGGCGATTTCCCACTTATGACCGACACCGGTACTTTCATCATCAATGGTGATGAACGTGTCGTTGTTTCACAAATCCAACGCCCACCAGGCGTCTCATTCGAAGAAGAAACCCATCCCACAGGTAAGAGCATTTATTATGGTCGCTTGATCCCATCACGTGGTGCATGGTTTGAAATTAAATATGACTTAAACGATGTTTTGATCGCGTATGTTGATCGTCGTCGTAATTTTCCTGCCACACAAATTTTGCGTATCTTAGGGCTCGCAAACACCGATGATATGAAAAAGATGTTGGGCGATCACTATAGTAAGTTAGCGAACACCTTAGAAAAAGATCATACAACCAACAAAGAAGAAGCCTTGTTGGATTTCTACCGTAAAATGCGCCCAACAGAGCCTGCAACGGTTGAAGTCGCTGAAACATTGTTCTTCCGTCTGTTCTTTGATCCTAAGCGTTATGATTTAAGTAAAGTCGGCCGTCACATCGTCAACCGTAAATTAAATACCAATGTTCCGATGGATAATCGTGTCTTAGACGTTGATACCGTTGTATCGGTCATTAAGTATTTAGTTGGTTTGCGTGAAGGCACAGGCGAATGCGATGATATCGACCATTTGGGTAATCGTCGTATTAAATCCGTCGGTGAATTGGTTCAAAACCAAGTACGCATCGGCTTGGCTCGTCTTGAACGTTCTATCAAGGAACGCTTGGTTGTCATGAGCTCATTCGAGAATTTGACCGTGCATCATTTGATCAATTCCCGTTTGTTCTCGAATCAAATCCAAGACTTCTTTTCTAGAAGCCAATTGTCTCAGTTTATGGATCAAGTCAATCCTTTATCGGAAATGACCCATAAACGCCGTATGTCAGCTTTAGGGCCAGGTGGCCTTTCTCGTGAACGCGCCGGTTTCGAAGTGCGTGACGTTCACCCAACACACTACGGTCGTGTTTGTCCGATTGAAACCCCTGAAGGTCCGAACATCGGTTTGATCGCTTCTTTAACAACCTGCGCCCGCGTGAATGAACTCGGATTCATTGAAACGCCATACCGCAAAGTTATCGACGGTAAGGTTACCAAGAAGATCGAATTCTTAACCGCAGACGTGGATCAAATTAAAAATATTGCACAGGCAAACTCAACCATCGATGCGACAGGTAAGTTTACAGAACCGTTGGTTGCTTGCCGTTATAAAGGTGACTTCCCAAGACTTAAAGGTGATAAAGTTGAATACATGGACGTAAGTCCAAAACAATTGGTTTCCGTTGCTGCCGCTTTAATCCCATTCTTGGAACATGACGACGCTAACCGTGCGCTCATGGGTTCTAACATGCAGCGTCAATCTGTGCCTTTGATGATCCCAGAAGTTCCATTCGTTGGAACAGGTATGGAAGAAAAAGTAGCCCGTGACTCTGGTGTTGTGGTTATTGCTAAGAATGCTGGTACGGTTACTAAGGTTGATGGTCGTGAAATTGTCGTTGGTAAAGAAACATACATCTTAAAGAATTTCCAACGTTCTAACGCGAACACCTGCGTGCATCAACGCCCATTAGTTAAGTTAGGCGATAAAGTCGAAGCTGGTCAAACCATCGCCGACGGTATCGGTACTCAAAATGGTCGTTTGGCATTAGGCCGTAATGCCTTGGTTGCGTTCATGCCATGGCGCGGTTACAACTTCGAAGATGCTATTTTGATCAACGAACGCATTGTCCGTGAAGACGTTTTCACCTCTATTCACGTCGAACGTTTTGAATGTGAATGCCGTGAAACACGTTTAGGTAATGAAGAAATCACCCGCGATATTCCAAACATCGGTGAAGAAGCCTTGAAGGACTTAACCGAAGAAGGTATTGTGCGCGTTGGTGCTGAAGTTAAAGCTGGGGACATCTTAGTTGGTAAGGTCACACCTAAGAGCGAAAAAGAATTATCTCCAGAAGAAAGACTGTTGCGTGCGATCTTCGGTGAAAAAGCCGCAGATGTGCGTGATACATCCTTAACATTATCCCCAGGTATCGAAGGGGTTGTTGTTAACGTCGAAGTCTTTGCCCGTAATGAACGTGGACGTAAGTCAAAACAAGACAAGACCAAAGAATCAGCAGAAATCAACAAAATTAAAGAATACTACGCTCAAGAAATCGAATTTGTTAACAACGAAAAAGATACCAAGCTCGCAAAGATCTTAGGCATCGATAAGAAACGTGTTAGCAAGTTAACTTTAGACGATATCGATGAAGGCTCAGAAGCACGTGAAGTCATGAGCTTCTACATGGATAAAGCCGCAGAGTTAATCGAAGATCAAGAGCATGAATTAGATCGTGTCCGTCGTGGTGATGAATTACCTGCGGGTGTCTTGAAGCGCGTGGTTGTTTACGTTGCGACAAAACGCAAGTTGCAAGTGGGTGATAAGATGGCCGGGCGTCACGGTAATAAAGGTATCGTCTCACGCATCATGCCTGAAGAAGATATGCCTTACATGGAAGATGGTCGCTCCGTCGATATCGTTTTAAACCCATTAGGTGTTCCTTCACGTATGAACGTTGGACAGTTGCTTGAAACGCATTTAGGTTGGGCTGCACAAGCCTTAGGTTTCCATGCGGAAACACCGGTATTTAATGGTGCCACCGAAGAAGAAATCCGTGATTTATTAAAGAGCGCTGGTTTACCTGTCGAAGGTAAGACAACGGTCTTTGATGGTCACACAGGCGAAGCGTTCTCACAAAAAGTCACTGTGGGTTATATTTATATGTTGAAGTTAAACCACTTGGTCGACGAAAAGATCCACGCACGTTCCATTGGGCCATATTCCTTGGTCACCCAACAACCACTCGGCGGTAAAGCGCATTTCGGTGGTCAGCGTTTCGGGGAAATGGAAGTTTGGGCGTTGGAAGCTTATGGTGCCGCATATACATTGCAGGAAATGTTGACGGTTAAATCCGACGACGTTACCGGTCGTAGCCGTATTTACGAAGCAATCGTCAAGGGTGAGCAAGCATTGGCACCAGGCGTTCCTGAATCATTCAACGTTTTAGTTAAAGAATTGCAAGGTTTGTGTTTGGATATCCGTATGGAAAAAGCCGAAGGCAGTGAAGTAAAGGTTGACGCCGCCGCGGACGAAAAACAAAACTAAAAGGAAATCTAATGGCTAAAATTGATTATAGCAAACAAGATCGTATCACCATCCGCATCGCATCTCCTGATGTGATCATGTCATGGTCAAATGGACCGGTAAGAAAAGCGGAGACGCTTAATTACCGTACGTTGAAACCAGAGAAGGATGGATTATTCTGTGAAAAGATCTTTGGACCTATCCGTGATTGGGAATGTAATTGCGGTAAGTACAAGGGTATTAAGTTCAAGGGGATCACCTGTGACCGTTGCGGTGTTTTAGTCACCCGTTCATCTGTCCGTCGTGAACGCATGGGCCATATTGATTTGGCTTGCCCTGTCACACACATCTGGTTTTACAAGGCGGTGCCATCCCGTTTAGCGGCATTGCTCCAAGTTGGTTTACGTGATCTCGAAAAATTGATCTACTATGAAGAATATGTGGTCATTGATCCAGGTACATCGCCACTCAAGAAAAAACAATTCTTATCTGAAGATGAATACCAAGAAGCCTTGGTTAAGCACGGTGGGGCCTTCAAAGCCAAAATCGGTGCTGAAGCTGTCCGTGATATTTTGCGTGAATTAAACATGAATGATTTATGCAAGAAATTACGCAAGGACTTAACGGATGCAAATCCAAATGGTACCAACTTCAAGAAGATTGCAAAGACCTTAAAGATCGTCGAAGATTTCAAAGCATCTGAAAACAATCCTGATTGGATGGTCCTCGATGTATTGCCAGTTATTCCTCCTGATTTACGTCCTTTAGTTCCACTAGAAGGTGGCCGTTTTGCGACATCTGACTTAAACGATTTGTACCGTCGTGTTATCAACCGTAACAATCGTTTAAAGAAGTTGATGGATTTAAACGCCCCAGAAATCATCATCCGTAACGAAAAGCGCATGTTGCAAGAAGCTGTCGATGCGCTCTTAGACAACGGTCGTCATGGTCGTCCTGTCTTAGGTTCTGGTAACCGTCCTTTGAAATCTTTATCCGATATGTTAAAGGGTAAGCAAGGCCGTTTCCGTATGAACTTACTTGGTAAACGTGTTGACTATTCTGGTCGTTCTGTCATCGTCGTCGGTCCAGAACTTAAATTACATCAATGTGGTTTGCCAAAGAAAATGGCCCTCGAATTATTCGAGCCATTTATCATCCGCAAATTACGTGAAAAAGGTTTTGTGCATACGATCAAGGGCGCTAAGCGCATGGTCGAACGTGCGAAGATTGAAGTCTGGGATATCTTAGATGAAGTCATCCAAGATCATCCAGTTATGCTCAACCGCGCGCCAACATTGCACAGATTGTCTATTCAAGCATTTCAACCCATCTTGATTGAAGGTAAGGCCATCAAGTTGCACCCACTCGTATGTAGCGCGTTTAACGCTGACTTCGACGGGGATCAAATGGCTGTGCACGTGCCTTTATCATTGGAAGCTCAAATGGAATGCCGTTTGCAATTGTTGTCCGTCAACAATTTGTTCTCACCAGCAGATGGTCGTCCAATTGTTTCTCCGACGCAGGATATCGTTTTAGGCTTATATTACTTAAGCAAGGAACGTAATGGTGCTAAAGGGGATGGGCATTTGTTTGGTTCCACCAATGAAGTTAAAGTTGCGTACTGGGATGGTTATGTTGAATTACATTCCCGAATCAAATTACGTTTAAATGGCCCAGTCTGGGGACAAGAAAAACCATCCATGGTTATTCACCCAGATGCTAAAGATAAATCAAAGAAGGAAGAAGAAATTAAAGTTGCCGACGCTAACGTCATTGAAACAACTGTTGGTCGCGTGTTCTTTAATGAAGAACTTCCTCCTCATTACGGTTTCGTCAATGAATTGTTAGACAAGAAACGCATCGGCGCTGTTATTGCCGATTGCTATAAGCGTTTCGGTCATCATGAAACAGTTTTATTGTTGGATCGTGTAAAGACACTTGGTTTCACTCAAGCTACCCAAGCTGGTATATCGATTGGTATGTCAGATTTAACCATTCCAGAAGATAAACCAAAGATCATTGCGGGTGCTAAGGCGGAAGTTGCGAAGGTTGATGATCAATACCGTAAGGGTATCATCACCGGCCGCGAACGCTACAATAAAGTTATCGATATTTGGACCCACACCACTGAACAAATTTCTGATTTAGTTTTCAAGAAAATGGATCAGTTTAATCCGGTCTACATCATGGCGGATTCCGGTGCGCGTGGTTCTAAATTACAGATCCGTCAGTTATCCGGTATGCGCGGGCTCATGGCCAAGCCATCTGGTGAAATTATTGAAAACCCGATCACTGCATCTTTCCGTGAAGGTTTAACGGTTTTGGAATACTTCATTTCCACTCACGGTGCACGTAAGGGTCTCGCAGATACAGCGCTTAAAACAGCCGACGCTGGTTATTTAACCCGTCGTTTGGTTGACGTTGCTCAAGAAGTCGTCGTCAATATCGCTGATTGCGAAACGGTTAATGGTATCACCGTTGCTGCGATCACCGAAGGTGATGAAAGTGTTGTTACCCTCAAGGAACGTATTGTTGGTCGTGTCGCGCTTGATAATATCGTCGACATCGTCACTGACACGCAAGTTGTTGTCGCAGGGGATGAAATCACCGAAGAGAAGGCTGACTTAATTGAACAATTAGGTATTGAAAAAGTGCGTATCCGTTCCGTCTTAACCTGCGAAGCCCCAACCGGCTGCTGTGTTAAGTGCTACGGCCGTAACTTAGGTAATCAACGCATCGTCGAAATTGGCGAAGCGGTAGGTACGATTGCTGCTCAAAGTATCGGTGAACCTGGGACACAGTTAACCATGCGTACGTTTCACATCGGTGGTACGGCATCTCGTTCCATCGAACAATCCTTTATCAAGGTCAAGCAAGACGGTATCGTGAAGTATCACTCATTACGTGTTGTTGCCCGCGGTAAAGAATACATTGTCTTAAACCGGAACGGTGCGATCAGTATCAATAATGAATACGGCCGTGAATTTGAACGTCACAATTTACCACAAGGTTCTTCCATCGCATTCTCCGATGGAGATAGTATCGCCAAGGGTACAATTGTGGCCACATGGGATCCATACACGATTCCGATCATCACCGAAGCTAAGGGTCGCGTGTCGTTTGAAGATTTAATCGAAGACAATACGTTCCGTCGTGAAGAAAATCCTGTCACAGGGGTTGTCGAACGCGTCGTCGTCGAACACAAGCAAGAATTCCATCCTCAAATTATCATCAATGATGAAAAGGATGAGGTTGTCGGCATCTACTCAATTCCAACAGGTGCTCACATTTTAGTTAACGATAAAGAAAATGTTGGTGCTGGTCAGTTGATTGCAAAGATCCCGCGCGGTGCAAGTAAAACACGCGACATCACCGGTGGTTTGCCACGTGTTGCGGAATTATTTGAAGCCCGTCGTCCAAAAGATCCTGCAGTTATCTCTGAGATCGACGGTACTTGCGAATTCGGCGAAGACAAAAAAGGTTTACGTACGATCATCGTCAAATCATCGACGGGTATGACCAAGGATTACACCATTCCACATGGTAAGCATCCAAACGTCTACAAGGGTGATCACGTTTTCGCTGGTCAACAATTGACAGATGGTCCTGTTGTTCCGCACGATATCTTACGCGTCAGCGGCGACAAGGCCTTGCAAGAATATTTGCTCAACGAAGTTCAAGAAGTTTATCGTCTGCAAGGTGTGCGTATTAATGATAAGCACATTGAAATCATCATCGGACAAATGTTGAAAAAAGTTCGCATTGATGATGCAGGTGATACGGATTTCTTAATCGGTGATCAAGTTGATCGTCCAGAATTTAAGAAAGCCAACGAAGCTGTGTTGAAGAAAAAGGGTAAGCCTGCACAAGCAACTCCGTTGCTGTTAGGTATTACAAAAGTGTCGCTCACAACGGAAAGTTTTATCTCTGCTGCAAGTTTCCAAGAAACAACAAGAGTCTTGACAGAAGCTGCTGCAAGTGGTAAAGTTGACCTTTTACGTGGGTTAAAAGAAAATGTAATTGTTGGTCACCTGATCCCAGCGGGAACAGGGATGCAAGATTACGCTAATGTTGAAATGGTAAAATATGCCAACGATATCACAATTAATCAGACATCGCCGGAACATCAAAGTCAAGCGCAGTAAGTCACCTGCCTTAACAAAATGCCCTCAAAGACGTGGGGTATGTTTACAAGTTAAGACAATGACTCCTAAAAAGCCTAACTCGGCTTTGCGTAAGATTTCACGTGTCCGTCTATCGAACAAAATTGAAGTCACTTCCTACATTCCAGGGGAAGGTCATAACTTACAGGAACACTCGATCGTTTTAGTTCGTGGCGGTCGTGTTAAGGATTTGCCAGGTGTGCGTTATCACATTGTTCGTGGTACACTTGACACAGCTGGTGTAGCAAATCGTAATCAATCACGCTCCAAGTATGGAACAAAAAGACCAAAGGCTAAATAATGAGACGTCGTCGTGCAGATAAAAGAGAAGTAACTCCAGATCCAAAGTTTAACAGTGACTTGGTATCACGTTTTGTGGCCATCGTCATGGTTGAAGGCAAAAAGACAACCGCAGAACGCATTGTCTATAGCGCACTTGAAATCTTAAAAGAAAAGACCGCTGAAGAAAATGCTTCTAAAGCATTGACCAAGGCGATTGATAATGCCCGTCCGAGACTTGAAGTTAAAGGTCGTCGCGTGGGTGGTGCAACTTACCAAGTTCCAACCGATGTTGTTCCTGCACGTGGTATGTCATTGGCCATGCGCTGGATTCGTGATTTTGCCCGTAATAAAAAAGGTAAGCCAATGGAAGTTAAGCTTGCTGAAGAGTTGATTGCTGCTTACAAAAGCGAAGGTCCCGCAATTAAGAAACGTGATGAAACCCATAAAATGGCCGAAGCCAACCGCGCTTTTAGCCACCTACGCTGGTAATTTCCCATGTCTGCTAATACAGTTCCTTTAAACATGTTCCGTAATATTGGTATCATCGCTCACATCGACGCGGGTAAAACCACGACGACAGAGCGTATTTTGTACTATACAGGTACTATCCATAAAATGGGTAATATCGACGATGGTAACACCGCCATGGATTGGATGCCACAAGAACAAGAACGTGGTATTACGATCACCGCAGCGGCGACAACTTGCTTCTGGAAGGATCATCGCATCAACATCATCGATACCCCAGGGCACGTGGATTTTACCATTGAAGTCGAACGTTCCTTAAAAGTTCTCGACGGTGCTGTTATTGTTTTGTGTGCATGTTCTGGTGTTCAACCACAAACAGAAACGGTATATCGTCAAGCTGATAAATATAATGTCCCACGCATCGCGTTCATCAATAAAATTGACCGTTTAGGTGCTGATTTCGATCGCGTCTTAGGTGAAATGCGTGAACGTTTTGGTGCCAATGCGGCATCCATTGTGTTCAATGATGGTACAGAAAATAATTTTAAAGGTCTCATTGACGTCGTCAATGAAAAATATATCCAATACAAAGATGCTGATGGCCAAGAATTTGATTTGTTACCTGTGCCACCAGAGTTTCATGAAAGATTATCAGAATACCGTCATACATTGATTGAACGTTTGGCAGATGTCGACGATGAAATGGCAGATCTTTATCTGAATGGTAAAGAACCAACCAAAGAACAATTGATGCAAGCCATCCGTCGCGCAGTTATTGCTTGTAAATTTATCCCTGTTTTAACGGGAACTTCAAAAATGAACCGCGGCGTTCAATTCGTTCTTGATGCCGTCGTTGCGTATTTACCTTCACCACTCGATGTCACCAAGATGAAGGGTTCTAATCCAGATAAAAAAGAAGAAGCTATCACCATTAAGGCTGATCCAAATTTGCCACCGGTGGCGCTGGTTTTCAAAATCGCTTCTGATAAATACGTTGGAAAGATTTTCTTTACCCGCATTTACCAAGGTAAATTCGTTCCAGGTCAAGAATACTTAAACGCTTCCAATGGTAAGAAAGAAAAGATTGCTAAGATTGTTATCATGCACTCCAACAAGCAAGAAATTATTTCTTCAGCGTCTGCTGGTGAAATTGTTGCATTCGTTGGTTTGAAGGAAAGTAAGAGTGGGGACACCCTATGTTTAGAATCAACCCCAATTTTATTGGATGGTTTGAAACCACCCGAAGCTGTTGTGTCTTTGGCGATTGAACCAAAAACAAAAGCAGATCAAGATAAAATGGGCTTGGTTTTACGTAAGTTCCTTGACGAGGATCCTTCATTACGTGTTAAATTTGATCACGAAACATCGCAAACAATTATTTCTGGGATGGGTGAGTTGCACTTGGAAATCATTGTTGATCGTATGAAACGTGAAGATAAATTGGAAGCCAACGTCGGTCGTCCTGAAGTTGCTTACAAAGAAGCTATTACGAAAAAAGTCACTGGTATTGTTGGTAAGTATGTTCAACAGTCTGGTGGTCGTGGTAAATATGGTCACGTTGTGATCGATGTAGAGCCAGGTGAAGCTGGCAAAGGTTTTGTGTTCATTGATAAAATCAAAGGTGGGGCAATCCCTCGTGAATTTATCAAGCCTGCCCGTGAAGGTATGGAATTAGGCACACAAAACGGTGTCTTAGCAGGTTATCCTGTCACCGATGTTACCGTAACTTTGGTCGATGGTTCTTATCACGATGTTGACTCAGACGAAATGTCTTTCCAATTGGCTGGCAAACAAGCCATCAAGGAAGCCATGCGTAAAGCAGGTTCTGTTTTCCAAGAACCAATCATGAAATTAGAAGTTGAATGTTCTGATGATCACTGGGGTAACGTTACAGGTGATTTGATGAAAAGACGCGCACAGATTAAAGAGACAGGAAATCGTGGCAAATTAAAAACTGCCTTGGTTGATGTTCCTTTATCTGAAATGTTTGGCTACGCGAATGCGCTGCGCTCTCTCACGCAGGGACGCGCATCATTCTCAATGGAACCGTCGCACTATGACCAAGTTCCAAACACTATCGCCGAGAAAATCATCGGCGCTCGTCAAGAGTTTGTTGCTAAAGTCAGTTAACGCATATTGTTGTTGACATTTAGTTTTTAATATTGTATCCTTTTAAACTTTAATTTTTTAAACGGAGGGTCTCACGATGGCTAAAGAAAAATTCAATCGTAATAAACCGCACTTGAACATCGGTACAATCGGTCACGTTGATCATGGTAAGACAACATTGTCTGCTGCGATTGCGACAGTACTCAGTCACAAAGGTTTGGCTCAAGCACGTGCTTACGATTCTATCGATAATGCACCAGAAGAAAAAGAACGCGGTGTTACGATCAACATTTCGCATTTGGAATACGAAACAGAAGGTCGTCACTACGCTCACATCGACTGTCCAGGTCACGCGGATTATATCAAGAACATGATCACAGGTGCCGCTCAAATGGATGGTGCTATCCTCGTCGTATCAGCAACTGACGGTCCAATGCCACAAACACGCGAACACATCCTTTTAGCCCGTCAAGTTAACGTTCCAAAGATCGTTGTTTTCTTAAACAAATGCGATCAAGTTCAAGATAAAGAATTATTAGAGTTAGTTGAATTAGAAGTTAGAGATTTGTTAACCAAGTATAAGTTCGACGGTGACAATACTCCAATCATCAAGGGTTCCGCACTAGAAGCATTAAACAATCCAAAAGATTTTGAAGGCAAAGCAAAACCAATCTTAGACTTAATGAAGGCTGTTGACGAATTTATTCCAAATCCAACACGTGAATTGGATAAGCCTTTCATCATGGCTGTTGAAGACGTGTTCTCGATCTCAGGTCGTGGTACCGTCGCTACAGGTCGTATCGAACGTGGTCGCGTTAAGGTTAACGATGAAGTTGCGTTGATCGGTTTACGCCCAGATGTAAAGCCTGTTGTTGTGACCGGTGTTGAAATGTTCCGCAAGGACTTAGATGAAGGTCAAGCAGGTGATAACGTTGGTTTATTGTTACGCGGTGCGAACAAGGAAGATATCGAACGCGGGATGGTTTTAGCCGCTAAGGGTTCTATTAATCCTCACACCAAATTCAAGGCAACGGTTTACATTTTAACAAAAGAAGAAGGTGGTCGTCATACCCCATTCTTCAAAGGTTACCGTCCTCAATTCTATTTCCGTACAACAGACGTTACAGGTACAGCCGAATTACCAGAAGGCCAAGAAATGTGTATGCCAGGTGATAACGCAACCTTAACCGTTGAATTGATTACGCCTGTCGCTATGGAAAAAGAATTACGTTTCGCTATCCGCGAAGGTGGTCGTACGGTCGGTGCAGGTGTTATCTCAGAAATCATTAAATAAGGTAGAAATTGATGCAAAAAATTAGGATTAAATTAAAAGCGTTTGACCATAGGTTGATTGATCAATCAACTCAAGAAATTGTGGACACAGCGATCCGTACCGGTGCCCAAGTGTTGGGTCCAGTACCGCTACCGACGAAAAAGGAACTGTTCACCGTCCTTCGTTCACCGGTCATTGATAAGAAAAGCCGGGAGCAATTTCAATTGGCAACGCATAAACGCCTGATTGATCTTGTTAACCCCACATCCAAAACCGTGGAAGCTTTGCGCAAGCTAAACTTACCCGCTGGTGTGGATGTAGAGATCAAGCAGTAGGAGATAATACATGATTCGCGGTTTAATGGGAAAAAAAGTGGGCATGACCCAGATTTTCGACACAGAAGGTAACATCATTCCAGTTACCGTCGTTGAAGCTGGTCCATGTACAATATTAGGTTTAAAAGATAAACCTACAAAAGTTGTTTTAGGGTATTTACCGGTTAAAGAAAGCCGTTTGAATAAACCAGAACTTGGTTTCTTCAAGAGACACAACGTGTCCCCTTTAAAGCATATCAAGGAATTCAAGTCTACCGATAATAAGGATTACAAGATCGGTCAAGAATTGAAAGCTGATTTCTTTCAAGCGGGTGATTTCGTTGATGTCACAGGCACATCGATTGGTAAAGGTTTCCAAGGCGGTATGGTGCGCTGGGGTTGGAATGGTGGTCCCGCAGCTCACGGTTCTATGCATCACCGTCGCATTGGTTCCAACAGCTCTTCTTCTGACCCTTCACGTACATATAAGGGTAAACACATGCCAGGTCATATGGGTATGGATACCGTGACGGTGCAAAGTTTGCGCGTCATGAAAGTTGAACCTGAAACCAATTTGATCTTAGTCAAAGGTTGCGTTCCAGGTCATAAGAACGGGATTGTTTACATTAATAAGTCATTCAAGAAAGCTTTCCGCTCATTGGATGATAAGAGAGAAGTCGTTGCTGTTAAACGTAATCCAATGAAGCAAAGTAAAGCTTCTGTAGCCAAAACGGCTAAGAAATAAAGACTTCCTCGGTGTATAATTAGAGGAGTATTTATTCCCCGTTTCATGGGGACTAAATGAATAACGGGAAATAAGGAAAGTTTATGCCAGAATTAGTGGTTGTTAATATTAAAGGTAAAAAAGCAGACAGCATTCAATTGCCAAAGGAAAAGTTTGGCGTGCATGTTTCCAACGGTGTTTTACATCAAGCCATTGTCATGTACAACGCTAACAACCGTCAAGGAACTGTATCTACGAAAGATCGTGGTGAAGTTTCTGGTGGTGGTAAGAAACCTTGGGCACAAAAAGGTACAGGCCGTGCGCGTGCTGGTTCTTCACGTTCTCCGCTATGGAAAAAGGGTGGTATCACCTTCGGTCCAAAGCCTCGTGATTTCAGCTACGAAGTTCCTCGCAAAGTTAGATCTGCCGCCTTACGTGAATCATTGAATGCTAAGTTCTTAAGCAATGAATTAATTTGCATTGAGAAATGGGAAATTGCTTCTGGTAAAACCAAAGAGTTCGTCGCTGTTTTAGCGGCACTTAAGCTTGAAGGTCGCACCTTGGTCATGCTCGATAACAATGATGAGAAGACATTATTAGCTGCCCGTAACATTCCTTATGTGACCTTAAGTTCTGCACATAATGCGAATGCCAAGGACATCTTAAGCAATAAGAACGTTTTAGTAACCAAATCAGCACTTGAAACATTATTAAAGAGAATCCAATGATTACTTGCTACGACACATTAAAAGCGCTTGTGCGCACAGAAAAAACAACCGGTTTAGAAGCACAACGTAAATATGTTTTTCATATTTCCGATACAGCGACAAAGATCGATGTGCGTCGTGCGGTTGAAGAAATTTATAAGGTTAAAGTTCAAGACGTCAACACCAGCATGGTCGTCGGAAAATTAAAGCGCGTGCGTTTTAAGTCCGGTTACACCCGTGCATGGAAAAAAGCTTGTGTCACTCTTCAAGAGGGACAAAAAATAGAGTCAGCAATCTAAGGTCGGCCTCTAATCTAGAGCCCGACACGGTATCAAATTTGCAATAGTATAACCAGGGGAGTTTATAAATGGGTATCAAGCGTTTTAAACCAACAACGAACGGATTACGCCACGCAGCGTTACCTGATTTCGCTGAAATCACCAAGGGTAAACCGGAAAAATCTTTGTTAACACCACTCAAGAGAACCGGTGGACGTAACAGCTATGGCCGTATCACGTCACGTCACCGTGGCGCAGGTCACAAGCGCATGTATCGTTTGATTGATTTTAAACGTACCCGTCTCGATGATATTGCAACGGTCTTAGGCATTGAATATGATCCTAACCGCACCTGCCGCATCGCGTTGATCGAATATAAAAGTGATAAACAAAAGTCATACATTTTAGCACCACTAGATCTGAAAGTCGGAGATTCTGTCATCAGCACCAACGATGGTGATGTGGAAATGCGTTCTGGTAATTGCATGCCATTAAAGAAGATCCCACTCGGTACAGGTATTCATAACGTGGAATTAAAAGCAGGCTTAGGCGGCCAATTGGCACGTTCAGCTGGTGCAACTGCTCAATTGATTGCCCGTGAAGGTTTAATGGCGCATGTGCGTTTACCATCGTCAGAAGTTCGTAAAATTTCCGTTGATTGCCGTGCAACCATCGGTCAATTAAGCAATGTGGAAAATGAAACCGTCTCAATCGGTAAGGCTGGTCGTAGCCGCTGGTTAGGTCGTCGTCCACAATCTCGTGGTGTGGTTATGAACCCAGTAGACCATCCTCACGGTGGTGGGGAAGGTAAAACACCTCAAGGTAATCCTCATCCAGTTACACCATGGGGTAAACCAACCAAAGGTGCCAAGACCCGTAAGAAGAGAAAATATTCTGATCATTTGATCGTAAAGAGAAGGACCAAATAATATGGCACGTTCCGTAAAAAAAGGCGCATATGTAGAAGAATCATTGCAACGTCGTTTTGACAAAACCATCGCTTCTGGTTCACGTCAACCTATCAAGACATGGTCACGCCGTTCAACGATTATCCCAAACTTTGTCGGGTATACATTCGCGGTTCATGATGGTAAAAAACACGTTCCTGTTTTTGTGACGGAGAACATGGTTGGTTTAAAATTAGGCGAATTCGTTTCTACACGCACGTTCAAAGCTCACGGCGGTGTTAAGGCGAAGAAGTCCATGCAGAAGAAATAAGGAAATTTTATGATAGCTAAAGCTAATGCCAAATATTTAAGAGTATCTTCGATGAAAATGCGTCAAGTCATTGACGTGTTGCGCGGCAAAGACATTGCCACATCCAATGCTTTATTGCAGCAAATCAACAAGGGCAGCGTTGATTCTGTACAAAAGGTTTTGGATTCAGCTGTCGCTAATGCCAAGCAAAAAGGTTTAACCGAAGATCAATTGTACATTTCACGTATCACCGCCGATCATGGTGGTTCGTGGAAACGTTTTAGAGCAGCATCTTTTGGTCGCGCAACACCAATTTTACGACGCACCACACATTTAGTGATTGAGCTCGATTTAACAACGAACAGAAAATCTTAAATTAACAAAAGGACAAATCAGTGGGACAAAAAGTTCATCCGTTAGCACTCAGATTAGGTTATACAAAGAATTGGCGCAGCTTATGGTTTGCTGAACGCAGAGATTATGCGAAGAACGTGCAAGAAGATTACAAGATCCGTAAGTACATCCGCGTGAAATTTTTACAAGCTGCTGTTTCTTTGATCGTCATCGAGCGCTTAGCTGAACAAATTAAAGTCCGCATCCATACCGCACGCCCAGGTGTTATCATTGGCCGTCGTGGCGCTGACATTGACCGTTTGCGTGCAGAACTCAAAGATATCACCGGCAAAGACATGGATAAAATTGTCGTCGATATCCAAGAGATCAAACAACCAAATTTAGATGCACAATTAGTTGCCCAAAGCGTAGCTTTCCAATTGGAAAAACGCGTTGCTTTCCGTCGTGCGATGAAACGTGCGATTGAAACTTCTCGTCAAGCAGGGGCAAAGGGTATCAAGATCCGTTGCGCAGGTCGTTTAGGCGGCGCGGAAATGGCCCGTACTGAAAAATATTATGAAGGTAAGATTCCATTGCAAACATTGCGTGCGGACATTGATTATGGTTTCGCAGAAGCCACAACAACCTATGGTTTATTAGGTGTTAAGGTTTGGATTTATAAGGGTGATGTTATCAAGGATCAAGAAGAAATCGAAGCAGCGGCAGCAGCAGCAACCCAAGTACAAGCGGTTAGCGAAGCAGCTCCAGTTGCACCAACAGCAGCTTAAGGACTAAAGGATAAAAGATTATGTTGTTAATGCCAAGAAGAGTAAAGTATCGCAAAATGCAAAAAGGGAAATCCCGTGGTGTTGCCACCACCGGCGCCCAAATGCACTTTGGTGAATATGGCCTCAAAGTTCTCGAGAATGGATTTATCCCTTCCCGTCAATTAGAAGCATCCCGCGTTGTGGTTGCCCGTAAATTGCGTGGTACCGGTAAATTGTGGGTCAATGCATTCCCTCATAAATCCATCACCAAAAAACCAGCGGAAGTTCGTATGGGTAAAGGTAAGGGTGAATTGGATCATTGGGTCGCGGTTGTTAAGCGCGGTAAAGTTATCTTCGAATTAGGCGGCGTACCTGAAGATTTCGCAAAACAAATCTTACGCTTAGTTGCATTTAAGTTGTCATTGAAAACAAAGTTTATCACCCGTGAAGGGGCTCATTAAGGATTAATATGAAGATCAAAGACATTAAAGCCTTGTCCGTCGAGGAATTAGTCGCAAAAGAAAAGCAAATCAAGAAAGATTTGTTTATCTTAAACAATCAACGCCAATTAGGTAAGATTGAAAAGCCTTCTGATGTGCGTAAGTCCCGTCGGGATATTGCTAAAATCTTAACTATCTTAAATGAAAGAAAACGTGATGGAAAAAAGAGTTAATCGTCGCCGTATTTTAACAGCGACTGTCGTCAGCGATAAAATGGATAAAACACGCGTGGTCCAAGTTGGACAAGTTTCTAAACATGCGAAATATTTGAAACCTGTGCGTAGTGTTGTGACCTATAAAGCGCATGATGAAAAGAACGCGACAAAAACCGGGGATGTGGTGCGTATCATGGAAACTCGCCCTATATCTAAAGATAAACGCTGGGTTATACAAGACGTGGTTGGTTCTAAGTAATAAGAAAATAGGACATTTATATGATTCAATTAAAAACAATTTTAGATGTTGCTGATAATACAGGGGCTCGCAAGGCTTCTCTTATCGGTGTGTTAAAGGCCAAAGGTAAGATGTGGGCACAAGTTGGCGACATTGTTAAAGTCAATGTCAAGGAAAGTGCTCCTGATGCTGCTGTTAAAAAGGGCACCATGGCCAAGGGCATCATTGTCCGCACCAAGAAGGCGATCCGCCGTACGGACGGTACCTATGTACGTTTTGATACCAATGCGATTGTTATTATTGACGACGCTGGTAACCCTAAAGGTACACGCGTTTTTGGACCTGTGGCACGTGAGTTGCGTAACATGGAATACATGAAAATTATTTCTTTAGCTCCTGAGGTGGTGTGAGATGTTAAGAATTCGTAAAGATGATAATGTGATGGTCATGGCTGGTAAAAACAAAGGTAAGACAGGCAAAGTTGTTCGTGTTTTACCAAAAGTTAACAAGGCTGTCATTGAAAATATCAATGTTGTAAAGAAGTCCGTTAAGAAAAGCGATACATATCCTCAAGGTGGTTATGTGGAAGTTGAAAAACCCATCGCTTTGTCAAATTTAATGTTGGTGGATAAGAAGAGCAATAAACCAACACGTTTTTCTGCGAAGCTTCTTAAAGATGGCGGAAAAGTTCGTGTTGCTAAAGGCTCTGGTGAAACACTATAAGTGAGGTAATTAACGTGAGTGCCCGTTTGTTAGAAAAATACAGAAATGAAGTAGTCCCAGAAATGCAAAAGAAGTACAACATCACAAATCCTATGGCTGTGCCAATGATTGAAAAAGTTGTCGTCAATATGGGTGTTGGTGAAGCTATTTCTGATGTGAAGATTTTAGACCGTGCTGCTGTAGATTTAGCGACGATCACTGGTCAAAAACCTGCGATCCGTCGTGCTAAAAAAGCGATTTCAAACTTCAAGTTGCGTGAGAATTTACCGGTGGGCTGCAAGGTCACATTGCGTCGTGCACGTATGTTTGAATTTATCGATCGTTTGGTTAACATTAGCTTACCACGTATCCGTGACTTCAACGGTGTTTCACGTAAAGCATTTGACCGCGACGGTAATTACACCTTAGGTATCCAAGATCAAGGGATCTTCCCAGAAATTGATGCTGGTGCGCGTGATCATCGCATTCAAGGTATGGACATTACCTTTGTTATTCGTAATGGTAATAAAGAGCAAAATTTAGAATTATTGCGTCTCTTCGGGATGCCTTTTACAAAACAATCTTAAAAGAGGATTTATGGCAAAAAAGTCTTTAGTTAACAAAGCAATGGAAACCCCCAAATTCGCAGTCCGTCAGCATAATCGCTGCGGCTTATGCGGCCGTCCACGCGGTTATTTACGCCGTTTCGGTATCTGCCGTATTTGTTTTCGTGAATTAGCTTGGAAGGGCGAAGTTCCAGGAATTAAGAAAGCGAGCTGGTAATGTCAGTATCTGATTCTATCGCAGATTCATTAACGGTGATCCGTAATGCGGCTAATGCACGCAAAGAAACAGCAGAATTTCCTGCATCCAAGATTTTGCAACACATTTTGGGCATTTTCAAGACAGATGGTTATGTCGAAGATTTCCGTTTGCTCAAAGATGATAAGCAAGGGATGTTGAAAGTTTATTTGAAGTATGAAAATAATAAGCCTTCGATCATGGGACTAAAACGTATTTCTCGTCCAGGTTTACGTGTATATGCAGATAATGGCCGCATCCCACGCGTCTTAAATGGTTTGGGAACAGCTGTTTTATCCACATCCAAAGGTGTTATCACGGATCGTGAAGCCCGCAAGTTGAAAGTCGGCGGCGAAGTCGTTTGTTATATTTGGTAATTCAGCCTCCGGCTGACAAGTTAATTAAGGAATAAAAAATGTCAAGAATTGCTAAAACACCAGTTGCAGTACCTAAGAATGTGAAGATTGCATTCGATAAAGTTAAAATTAACGTCGAAGGACCTAAGGGTAAATTATCCATGAATTTGCCAGGTTTGGTTACTTTGGAACATAAGGGTGATGAATTATTCATCAACCGCATCAATGATACCAAGCAAGCCAGATCTAACCATGGCACAACCAAGCGCTTGATTGTTAACATGTGCGATGGTGTGACCACAGGTCATAAAAAAGATTTAGAAGTGCAAGGCGTTGGTTTCCGTGTTGCCATGCAAGGCAGCAAATTGGTGATGAATTTAGGTTATTCTCACCCGATTGAATTTGAAGTGCCTAAAGAAGTGAAAGTTACTTCTGCTAAGCCTACAGAAATTTCCGTCGAAGGTGTTGATAAAGCTTTGGTTGGTTTAGTTGCGGCTAAGATCCGTGGCTATAAACCCCCTGAACCTTACAAGGGTAAGGGTATACGCTATGTCGGCGAAGTGGTTAAACGTAAACAAGGTAAACAAGTAACTAAATAATAGGTTTTCATATGATATCCGTTAAAGAAAGTTCAAGAAGTTTTCGTCACGCCCGTATCCGCAAACGCATCAGCGGAAGCACCGAGCGTCCACGTATGTGCATTCACCGTAGTTTAAACAACTTGAATGTTCAAATTGTCGACGATGTTACAGGCAAAGTCCTGATGGGTAAATCAACCTTAGCCAAAGATGTTAAGTCTAAAACAAAGACAGGTGGCAATGTTTCAGCTGCAGGTATATTAGGTGAAGCTGTTGCAACCGAAGCTAAGAAAAAAGGTATTACTAAAGTCAGTTTTGATCGCGGGGGATATTTATATCACGGCCGTATCAAAGCATTTGCAGAAGCCGCGCGTAAAGCCGGATTGGAGTTTTAAACCTTATGAAAGACATTAAGAAAAACGAAGAATCAGAAGAAAAGATTGTTAAAAACGTTGCCCAAGCAGAGCAAATTTTAGAAGAAGAACTTGCTCCTGTTGCCGCAGAAGTTGTACCTGAAGCTGGTAAAGCAGCGGCGGGTCCAGGTGGTTTTCGCGGACGCAAGGGTGGTAAAGGCGGCGAACGTCGTCCAGCACCAAAAAAATCTTCTTTGACCGATAGTGGTCTTATTGAAAAAGTTGTTTCTATCAACCGTGTTTCTAAGACAACCAAGGGTGGAACAAGATTAGCTTTTTCTGCATTAGTTGTCGTCGGTGATGGTAAAGGTAAAGTCGGCTATGGTTTAGGTAAAGCGGGTGAAGTTGCAACCGCCATCAAGAAAAGCTTGGCCGCTGCTAAGAAACAAATGATCATTATCAACCGTCGTGGCACAACCATCACCCATGAAATTTTGGGTCAATGTGGTTCTGCGTCGGTTTTATTGAAGCCTGCATCTGAAGGTACCGGTGTTATCGCCGCAGGTGCTGTGCGCGCCGTTTGCGACGGGGCTGGGATTAGCAATATTTTAACCAAATGTCACCGTTCCAATAATCCTATCAATGTCGTGAAAGCCACATTCGACGGATTATCAAGATTAAAATCCATCAAAGAGAAATTATAATATGCAATTACATCAGATTAGTGCTCCTGTAGGTTCAAGTAAACGTAAAAAGATCGTTGGTCGTGGTCGTGGTACAGGTCATGGTAAGCGTTCAGGCCGTGGTCAAACAGGTCAAGGTTCTCGTTCAGGTCGTGGTACCATGGTTGCCTATGAAGGCGGTCAGATGAACTTGTTACGCCGTTTGCCTAAGGTTGGTTTCAACAGCAAGTGGCCAGATGAATATCAAATTGTGAATGTTGAATCATTAAATAAATTTGAAAACGGTGCTGTGGTTAATCCACAAACACTGCGCGCGGCAGATTTAATCCGCAGCTTACGCAAGCCCGTTAAGATTTTAAGCGATGGCGCTATCACCAAGAAGTTAACCGTTCAAGCACATCGTTTCTCCAAAGCTGCTGCTGAAAAGATTTCAAAAGCAGGCGGAAAAACAGAGCTTATCGAGGCGAAAAAATCATAATTTATGATTTCGCAATTTTTTACAGGATTGACGAATTGCTTTAAGATTCAAGAACTTCGTCAAAAAATATTTTTTACAATTGGTATCTTGGCGGTCTATCGTTTGGGTTGTTATATCCCAACACCAGGTATTAATGGCGCCGCTTTAAATGAATTTTTTGCACGCATGAGTAGTTCTACCGGCGGTGGTAATGTGTTCTCAATCATGAACATGTTTTCCGGTGGCGCATTGGGAAAGATGACCTTGTTTTCATTGGGGGTCATGCCGTACATCTCAAGCTCGATTATCATGCAATTGTTAACAGCTGTTATCCCAGCCTTAGAGAAAATGTCTAAGGAAGGTCAAGCAGGGTATAAGAAGATCAATCAATATACCCGTTATGGAACAGTTGCTCTTGCAGCGATACAAGGTTTTTTTATTGCTCTTTGGCTTGAAAGTCCTTCCACCTTTGGTGGCTTACAAATCGTCAATGAACCAGGTTGGGGTTTTCGCATTTCAACCATGATCACCTTGACGTCAGGTGCTATATTATTAATGTGGTTGGGTGAACGCATTCAGGAAAAGGGTATAGGTAATGGGACATCGCTGATCATCACCGCAGGTATTTTATCTTCGGCACCAACAGCGTTTCATTATTTGCAATTGCTCTTAAATCCTTCAAGCGGATCAAGCCAATTGCAGCCCATCGCATTAGTTGCGATGATTTTCTTTTTGATCTTTGTTATTGTAGCGGTCACCCTGATTAGCCAAGCACAACGTCGTATTCCTGTGCAATATGCACGTTTGGTTTCTGGTGGACAAACCGTGGGTGGTCAATCAACATTTATTCCGTTGAAGGTTGATACAGCTGGTATCATTGCTATCATTTTTGCGCAGTCAATTATTTTGTTTCCAGCAACAATTGCTAGCTTTATGCCAAATAGTCCACTGCAACATTTTGTATCTTGGATTTCTCGTGGACACCCAAGCTATTATGTGGTGTATGCATTCTTAATCATTTTCTTCTGTTATTTTTATACAGCCATTGTTTTTAATCCAAGCGATGTGTCTGATAATTTGAAGAAACATGGTGGTTTCATCCCAGGCATTCGCCCAGGTAAAGAAACCGCAGATTATTTAGATTTTGTGTTAACACGCATCACCTTGGTCGGCGCTTTATATGTGTGTTTTATCGCCGTTATGCCAGACATGATCATGGCATCACTTAAGGTTCCGTATTTAGTGGCATCATTCTTTGGTGGTACTGGCGTTTTGATTACTGTAGGTGTTATGCTTGATACCATGAAACAAATTGAATCTCATTTGCAAATGCATCATTATGAAGGTTTCATGAAGACCGGTCATTTGCGAGGACGTCGATGAGAATAGTTTTATTAGGGCCTCCGGGCGCTGGTAAAGGTTCTTTGGCAGGTGTGATTAAAGACATGTTGCATATTGCCCATATTTCAACAGGGGATATGTTGCGTGAAGAAATGAAAAAGGGTTCAAGCTTAGGGCTTGAAATCAAAGGGTTGATTGAAAAAGGATCCTTGGTTTCCGACGAGATTGTTACCCGTTTGGTTGAACAACGTTTAAGCAGCAACGATGCGGATTTGAAAACAGGCTATATGTTAGATGGGTTCCCACGCACCGTCCAACAAGCCAAAGATTTAGATAAAATTTTAACACGCATTGGTCAGCCTTTAGATTTTGCCTTAAATATGGAAGCTAGTTTAGATATTATTCTGATGCGTTTGACAGGACGACGGGTTTGTAAGAAATGTGGCGCGCTATTTCACTTAAGAAATAAACCATCTAAGGTTGCTGATGTTTGTGATGAATGCGGCGGTGTGTTGTATCAACGCAGCGATGATAATGAAGCAACTATCGTCAAGCGCATGGACATTTATACACAGAGCACAAAACCTATTGTAGATTTTTACGCGCAAACAGGTCGGTTGAAGCAAGTTAGCGGCGACAAAGAGACTGCCCAAGTGCGAGATGATTTGGTCAGGATTCTCAATGAAAACAAAAAATAATATTCGCATTAAAACAGCAGCAGAAATTGACATTTTGCGTAAAGCTGGTAAGATTCTGGCTTCAATTATTACGGATTTAAAAGGTTCTTTAACAATTGGGATGACCACCAAGGAGATCGATCAGAAGACCGACGAGCTCATCAAGAAGTATCAGGTGAAATCAGCATTCAAAGGGTATCGTGGTTTCCCAGGATGCGCCTGTATCTCTGTTAATGAAGGTGTGGTGCATGGGATTGGCAATTCACGCGTGATCGTGGCCGGTGACATTGTATCTCTTGATGTGGGCATCATTTATAATGATTTTTATTCCGATACAGCGACGACAGTTGCGGTTGGACAAATCGATAAAGAACGCCAACGTTTATTGGATGTGGCAGAAGCGTCATTATACAAAGGTATTGAAGCAGCCAAAGTGTCGGCAAGGCTTTCAGATATTTCTTATAGCGTGCAAAGTTATGTAGAGTTGCACGGTTTCTCAGTCGTCAGAGATTTTGTTGGGCATGGGATAGGTCGTCAGTTGCACGAAGAGCCAGAAATACCCAATTATGGGAAACCCAATGATGGTCCAGTTTTAGAAGAAGGTATGGTTTTTGCGATTGAACCGATGGTGAATATGGGAACGCATCGCACGAGGGTATTACGCGATGGATGGACGGTTGTAACAGAAGATGGTAAACCATCCGCACACTTTGAACATTGTGTGGTCATAACAAAAAATGGACCTGAGATTTTAACCAAATAAGGGTATGGCTAAAGAAGATTTAATTGAAGTAGATGGGGTTGTCGAAGAAGCGTTACCCAACGCGATGTTTCGTGTCGTGTTGGAAAATAACCATAAGGTTTTAGCCCATGTGTCAGGGAAGATTCGGATGAATTTTATCCGTATCCTACCGGGTGATAAAGTCAAAGTTGAGTTATCGCCGTATGATTTAAGTCGAGGTAGGATTACCTTTAGATTAAAATAGGCATCACGCCGCTGCGAGATGCACGGTATTATATAAGCAATTGAATAACCAGGGAAAATGAAATGAAAGTAAAATCGTCAGTAAAAAGAATCTGTGGGAATTGCAAGATCATTCGTCGTAAACGTGTGGTGCGTATCATTTGTACGAACCCAAAACATAAGCAAAGACAAGGATAAGAAGTATGCCAAGAATTTTAGGTATTGATTTACCAAAAGACAAAAGAATTGAAGCGGCTCTTCCATATATTTATGGAGTAGGTCCAGCACGCGCCCGCGAAATTTTAGCGCAAGTGCAAGTGCCTTTAGATAAACGTGCAAAAGATTTGACCGAAGAAGAAATTTCTAAGATCACCAATCTTATCCAAAAGAACTTTGTCACCGAAGGTGATTTGCGCCGCGATACGAATGAGAATATCCGTCGTCATATGGAAATGGGTTCATTCCGTGGTATTCGCCACCGTAAGGGTTTACCGGTTCGTGGTCAACGCACCAAGACCAATGCCCGCACACGTAAGGGTAAGAAGCCGATCGTCGGACATATTATCAAGAAGGAAGAAACGAAAAAATAAGGAAAAATTAAATTATGGCAACAAAACCAGCAGATCAACAAGCAGCAAAGAAACCTAGCAAAGCGAAAAAGAAGTCGCTAAAGGGCGTTACCTCAGGTATCGTCACGATCGCGGCATCTTTTAATAATACCATCATCACCATTTCTGATAAGACCGGTGCGACCATCGTTTGGGCGACACCTGGTTTAGTTGGATTTCATGGGTCAAAAAAATCAACACCATTTGCTGCTCAAGTTGCTGCGTCTGATGCTGCGCGTCGTGCAAAAGAATTGGGATTGCTCAATGTGGATGTGTTGGTCAAGGGCCCAGGTTCAGGCCGTGAATCTGCGATCCGTGCGTTGGTCGCCGCTGGCTTAAATGTAACTTCAATCAAAGATGTGACACCAATACCGCACAACGGTTGCCGTTCACGCAAGAAACGTAGAGTGTAAGGAAAGGAATCATATGGGACGTGATTTAGGTCCAGATTGTCGTTTATGCCGCCGCGAAGGCGAAAAACTTTTTTTAAAAGGCTTGCGTTGCTATACACACAAGTGTGCAATTTCTCGTCGTGAATATGCCCCAGGTCAACATGGTTTAAGAAAAACCAAGTTGTCTAACTTTGGTGTCCAATTGCGTGAAAAGCAAAAGGTCAAGCGTATTTATGGCGTGTTAGAAAAACAATTCCGTAATTACTTCTTAAAAGCAGCGGGTACTAAGGGTGTTACAGGTCACATCTTGTTACAATTCTTAGAACGCCGTTTAGATAGTGTCATCTTTAACTTAGGTTTTGCAAAATCTCGTAAAGATGCACGTCAAGTTGTTAGCCACAATCACGTCTCTATTAATGGCCGTCGTGTGAATATCAGTTCATTCATGGTAAAGCCAAATGATTTGATCGAAATCAAGACGGATACAAAGACAACAAATACCATTAAGAGTAACATTGAATTGACCAAAGAACGTAAAGTTCCAGCATGGTTACAAGTTGATGCAGCAAATTTAACAGCGAAGGTTGTTCGTATTCCATTGCGCGATGATATTGGTTTCGCCGTCAATGAACAATTAATCGTTGAATTGTATTCAAGATAATTTTACAACATAAGTCTACGGAGGATAATCTCATGGGTGTTAAATGGCGCGATTTTCAAATGCCAAAACGTTTAGATTGTGATGAATCAAGCTATACCAATACGTATGGCAAATTCATTGCGGAACCGTTTGAACGCGGCTATGGTGTTACCTTAGGTAATTCCTTGCGTCGTATTTTGATCTCCTCAATCGAAGGTAGCGCGGTTACATCCATTCGCATCGAAGGTGTGGCACATGAATTTTCTACCATGCCAGGTGTGCTTGAATCTGTTACCAATATTGTTTTAAATATCAAAGGTTTGATCATCCGTTCACATTCTAAAGCGCCAAAGAGTGTTTTTATCAAGGCGAATAAGAAGGGCGAGATCAGAGCTAAAGATATCATCTCTGATGAAGTGATTGAAATCTTAAACCCAGAACATCACATTGCCACATTGACACAAGATATTCCATTTAACATGGAATTGGAAGTTTCTCGTGGTCGTGGTTATGTGCCTGCGGATCAAAATAAAAAAGAAGGCGCTCCAGTTGGTACGATCGCCATCGATTCTATCTTTACGCCAATCATTAACGTGAATTCCACCGTCGAGAATACCCGCGTTGGTCAACGCACCGATTATGATCGCGTGATCTTAGAAATCACCACCAATGGTTCCATTAATCCTAAGGAAGCATTGTTGTATGGTGCGAACATTTTGCAACGCCATTTAGACGTCTTCGTCGCCTATGGTCAATTGCCAGAGGAAGAAGAAGTTGAAGAAGAAGTTTCTGCAGAAGAAGAAGCGTTGTATTCTAAATTGCGCTTACCAATTTCAGAATTGGAATTGTCTGTCCGTTCTGCAAATTGTTTGAAAGATGCAAATATCAAGACCATCGGCGAATTGGTCCGTCGTCAAGAATCAGAATTATTGGAATTTCGTAATTTTGGTAAGAAATCTTTGACGGAAATCGGTGATCTTCTAAAGGCGATGGGATTGTCTTTAGGTATGAAGGTCGACACTAAAAAATTGAAGTCAAAGTAATAGGTGAATTATGAGACACAAAGTATCAGGTAATCGTTTAAGTCGTAATCAAAGTTTGCGCGCCGCCACATTGCGTGATTTGGCTAAAGCAACTTTATTGCAAGAACGCATTTGTACAACCAGAGCTAAGGCCAAAGAAGGCCGTCGTTTGGTTGAACAATTAATCACATTGGGTAAGAAAGATACGTTGAATGCTCGTCGTAAAGCTTTCTCAATCCTTTGCGATCGCGATCTTGTTGTCGCATTATTTAAAGAAACAGCCCCACGTTTTAAATCACGTCAGGGCGGCTATACACGCATCATCCCATACGGAAAACGCGATGGGGATAATGCGGATATGGTGTTCTTAGAATTAACAGAAAAAAGCCGTGCCATCATCACCGGTGTTAAGAAAGAAAAATCACAAGCCGCTGATGTCAAGACGGTCGCAGAAGCTGAAACAAAACCTGTAGAAACAGAAAAAGCTCCTAAGTCCAAGAAGGCAGAAGGTTCCAAAGCTGATGTCAAAACAACGACAAAAGCTGCCGCTAAGCCAACTGGCGTAAAGAAGCTATTTCAACGTAAGACAGGTAGCGAATAAGCTTTAGCTTAAATAGCCTTAAAAAGGGTCACACAGCATCATGTGTGGCCCTTTTTTTATGCCTCTCTAGATTGGCAAATATCTAAATTATATGGTAAATTTTAGTTTATGTTCCGTAAAGCATTGAGCCTTATCATAGTTGCAGCATTATTGCCGCTTTCAAGCCTGAGGGCCGAACAAGCCCTTGTTTTGCCTCGTGTTGGCACGATGGTGGCTTTAAGTGCGCCGTTTACGCCTGCATCTTTAAAAGGCTTGGTCATTTATCCAAATGATCCATTTAAATTTGATTTCATCATTAGCCACGGCGATGAAGTTCTACCTAATGCTCAAAAACAAGAAAGCTATACGAACCTAATCAAATATTTTTTAGCAGCCTTGGCTGTTGCCGATGACCAGCAATGGGTTAATTTAAGCCCCTATGAAAAAGACCGCATCATTCCCGAAACATTTGGGCAAACGCAAATGGGCAATGACCTTTTGGCGCAGGATTATATCTTAAAACAATTAAGTGCAAGTTTGCTTTATCCCGAGGGAGAGATAGGTAAGAAATTCTGGGCGCAGGTATACGCACAAGCCGCCGATAAAAATGTTAATGTGCCCATCAATACATTTAATAAAGTTTGGATTGTCCCAGATCGAGCCGTGGTGTATGAAAAAGGCAATGCCGTTTATGTCGTCGAGAATCATTTGAAAGTTATGACCGAGCAAGATTATCTAGCATCACAAAAAAATGAAACCGCCGCACAAGATCCAACCATCAACGCGTTTAAAGATATTGTCCTGCCGCAAATAGAAAAAGAAATCAACGAAGGTAAAAATTTTACCTCATTGCGCCAAGTCTATAGCGGCATGTTGTTGGCCACCTGGTACAAAAGAACCCTACAAGACAGCATCCTATCAAGGGCCTATGCCAATCAAGGTAAAGTCGCTGGCGTTAATATTGACCCCAAGAACAATCAGCTAATCTACGAACAATACTTACAAGCCTTCAAAAAAGGCGTCTTTAACATGATTAAAGAATCAGACATGCTTGGCGTCTCTGGCCCCAGAAAATATTTCTCCGGCGGAACAAAAGGATATGATCAAGCACAGATTGCTAAAACGAACCAAATAGGAAATATTGGCCAAGCAGATATTGTAACGACACGTTTATCATCGCCATCTGTAGTTGATCCAAGTCGGCGCCGGTTCTTGAATGTCATGGGTGCTTTTGCATTAGCACCTGTTATTAATAATGTAAGCATGCCCGTTGATATGTTAAATTCAGCATCAACTAAAACTGTCTCAGAGGGGGTTGCAGCGAGCATCGATACTCAAATGATGACGGGTAAGGTGTATCAAATACCTGGGCTGATTGATGATGTTGCAGAGTTTTATGTAACAAATGCACGTTCTTTATCAGGTGGGAATGCTGTTTTAGACATTGTATGGCTCCATCAACCAGGAAATCCTAAGACACAAATGACAGTTAATTTAGCTGATTTTCTAGCAAGTGTTGAAGAGGTTGAAGGTTTTGGGTTTACTGCTTATACGCAAGAGATTGCCGTGGAAGAAGCTGTAGAGGCTTCGGAGGTCCGATCGGTCTTTGGTTTAAGAATGAGAGCAAGACTTGGGCTAGCATTAAACGCATTACGTAAAAAGTTGAGTGACCAAAACCTTGAGCTTCTTGTTGAACCAACAATTTCAAAAGACGCGGCGATGTTGGGGTTTCTTTTTGCGTTTCATAGAGGACAGGGGCCTACGTTATTAGAAGGGGTTCATCAAGGAAGTCTTTCTGGGATGACGTTGTCGGAGGTTGTAGATTCAGAGTCATTGCAATATTTAGCAGAGCAGGGATTTAGTAGAGAGAGTATTCAATTATTAATAACGGATCCAGATCGAACAGAGGGAATGAGTTTTGGGTTGTATAAGTCTTTCCGGCCAGAACATTTGAATGCGCAATTACGACAAGTAAATACGATTGATCGCGTGCTTGAGCGGTTTCTAAAAGCAAGAGCACTAACCGATAAAACAGTATCAATATTACAAATTGGGTTGGGTGCAGATGGTTTTATAGAAACAAATGATATTATTTCGGCGTTTAAAGATGCTTTAGATCGTCTGGGTATTTCCAAGGAAGATCAACCATCATGGGAATTAAAGTTAAAAGCTGTGGATTTTGATAAAAAGATCATTAAAAGTTTTTTACGTCGTTTTAAAAAGTCTACGCCTTTTAAATTAACGCTCCAGACGGCAGAGGTTGATGCTTTAATCAAGTCAGATATAGATCGTTTAGTTGGGTCAGATGAGATCGATATTGTTTTTAATCGTAATGTTCATTATGGTAATTATCATGCGGCCTATGGGGGGCTAGATTTAAATAAAGCAAGGAATGATGATACGATTTTATCTTCAATTTTGGGAGTCTATATTGCTGTAAGAAATATCATGCAGGGATTAAAGCAAGGATCGTATTTTGTTATTGAGCCGGTTGAAGGTATGGTTAATTTACAAATACCTGGGGCGGTAATGCATGGTGATGGGGTTTATATGGTGGATGATCCACAAGCAATCAGTAAAGCGAATTTAGAAGGATTTCTTAAAATGCAGCAGAAAAATAATAATTTCCCCAAAATTCCTGAAGGCAAAGTATTTTATCCAGGTGACCCAGATATTCCTGAGTTATTTTCTAAAGGTGGTATTGATATGAATGGTTCTAGCCTTGATTTACAGATCAAGCGTGATGGGCGAGGGATGGTGTTGCCTGTGGGGCGTCAAGATTTGGATAAGTTGCATATTAATGGGCTTGTACCGGTGATTTTAGATATTAAACCTGCTGATCCTGCTGCAATTTTTGCTTAATTCCTCCGTTGTCAAAATTGCATTTTGCTTACCCTAATAAAACTGTTTTATGATATATTATCCACTGTTTAATTGAAACCTATAACTAGAAGGAAAAATCATGTTAGAAGTCAATCGTAGGATTAAAGACATTGTTGGTTCAACGACGTTGGCCATTACGGCTCGGGCGAAAGAATTGCAAGCCCAAGGGCATGATGTGGTTAATTTTGGGGCAGGTGAACCTGATTTTGATACGCCGGATTTTATCAAAGAAGCAGGCATCAAAGCCATCCAAACAGGGGTAACAAAATATACGCCATCGATTGGTACCGTTGATTTACGCGAAGCCATTGCGGCAAAGTTTTTAAAAGATAATAACCTTACCTATAAGGCCAATCAAATTGTGGTTTCCTGTGGGGCTAAGCATTCTTTGTTTAACATCATCCAAGTCTTGGTTGATGACGGGCAAGAGGTGATTTTTCAAGCGCCATATTGGGTGAGCTATCCTGAAATGGTCAAGGCGGCAGGGGGCAAGTCGGTGATTATCAAGACCGATAAGTCAACCGGCTATAAGATGACGGCAGCTCAAATTGAAAAGCACATTACGCCAAAAACAAAAGTGCTCATTATTAATTCGCCATCGAATCCAACCGGTGTTATGTATACCAAGCAAGAGTTAACGGCGATCGCCGCTGTTTGCGTAAAGCATAAAATTTACGTGATTAGTGATGAAATATACGAAAAACTCATCTATGATACCAATGAATACACGTCGATTGCGGCATTAGGCAAAGAGATCTTTGATTTGACGATCACGGTTAATGGTGTTTCAAAGGCATATTCTATGACGGGTTGGCGCATTGGTTATGCGGCAGGGCCGGTTGAGATCATGGAATACATTAAGAAATACCAAGATCATTCCACGTCTAATCCAACATCGATTTCTCAAGCAGCGTCGGTGGCAGCATTAAAGGCGTCGTCTGAGACGGTGGATGCAATGTGCAAGGTTTTTAAAGCACGACGTGATTTGATGCTCTCATGTTTGGATGCAATCCCTGAGATTAGCTATATCCGTCCCGACGGTGCTTTCTATGTATTTTGTGATTTCTCTAAAGTAGGCGATGGTGGGGATATTGCCCGTCGCATGTTGGATGACATTAAAGTGGCAGGTATCCCAGGGGATGGTTTTGGGACACCAGAGTATATACGGTTAAGTTTTTCAACCTCTGATGCAAAAATAAAAGAAGGCGTTCGCCGTATCGGTGAATGGATCAAGGAACATGGAAAAGAACACGCTGCTTCGCGAACTGTTACTGCTTAGTATTTCTCAGAATGCATCTGATTTGCATTTAACAGAAAATACACCACCCATCTTGCGTATAGATGGTCGACTCGTTCCGGTTCAACAAGAACCGCTCAGCCGTGAAAAATTGCACAGCATGATTTATGAAATCCTCAATGAAAGTCAAATCGCTAAGTTTGAAGAAGCCAAAGAGCTTGATATTTCACTTGCCCTCAATGGTCTAGATCGTTTTCGTGTTAATGTGCATATCCAACGTGGCGCAGTTGAAGCTGCTTTCCGTCGGGTTCCATTATTTATCCCAACAATTGAAGAATTGCAGTTGCCACCCATTGTTGGCGACCTTGCCCGCAAGCAAAGTGGTTTGGTCTTAATTACAGGTGCCACAGGTACAGGTAAAACAACCACCATGGCAGCGATGATTAATTTAATTAATTCTGAGCGTTCTTCTGTTGTCATTAGCATTGAAGATCCCATTGAATTTATTCATACCAATAAAAAATCTGTCATCAAACAACGGGAAGTTTACCGTGATACTAATTCATTTGCGGAAGCGCTCCGTCGCTGTTTGCGTCAAGATCCTGATGTTATCGTTGTCGGGGAAATGCGTGATTTGGAAACCATTTCAACGGCATTGACCGCGGCCGAAACAGGGCATTTGGTTTTAGCCACCTTGCACACGCCTGATGCACCGCAAACCATTGAACGTATCATCGACGTTTTTCCTCCATATCAACAACAACAAGTGCGTTTGCAGTTGGCGACTGCCTTGGAAGGTGTCATTTCACAACAATTAGTGCCGCGCGCATCCGGTGTTGGCCGTGTCATGATCCCTGAAATCATGGTGGCCACCTCGGGTATTCGAAACATGGTGCGCGAGCAAGCAGTGGAACAAATCCGTACGGCCATTCAAACAGGCGGGCAGCATGGCATGAAGACCATGGATAAATCGTTGCAAGAAGCGTATCAAAAAGGTGTGATCACCTATGAAATGGCGCTGTTGCATGCGCACAATGTTGAAGAAATTAAGAGTTTAATCCGTAAATAAATACAAGGAGCCCTATGGCACATCAAGTAACCTTATTACCCGGTGACGGGATTGGACCAGAAGTAACAGACGCCATGCGTCGTTGTGTAGAAGCAACGGGTGTTAAGATCGACTGGGATGTGCAAGAAGTGGGCGAGAAGTCGATGGCCAAGCATGGCAAGCCATTAACCGATGATGTTTTAAACGCCATCCGTCGGACAAAGGTAGCTATTAAAGGCCCAATCACAACGCCCATTGGCAAAGGTTTTCGTTCTGTTAATGTGCAATTACGCCAATCCTTAGATTTGTATGCATGTGTCCGTCCCTGTCTTTATTATGAAGGAACAAAGACACCTATAAAGAATGTAAACTTGGTTATTTTTCGTGAGAATACGGAAGATTTATACGCGGGTATTGAATTTGATAAAGGTACACCGGAATGTGACTCATTGATTGAAAAGATTAATAGCATGTCTCAAAAAAAGATCAGGGCTGGTTCAGCAGTTTCTATTAAACCTATCTCAGCAGAAGCATCCAAGCGCATTGTTCGCGCGGCATTTGAATATGCGGTTAAGAACGGTCGTAAGAAAATCACCGCAGTACATAAAGCCAATATCATGAAATTCTCCGACGGTCTTTTCTTGAAGAGCGCCCAAGAAGTTGCGGAAGAATATAAGGGTCGTGTGGAATTCAATGATTGCATCGTCGATAATATGTGCATGCAGTTGGTGCAATACACATCGATGTATGACATGTTGGTTTTGCCTAATTTGTATGGGGACATCGTCTCTGATTTATGTGCAGGTTTAATCGGGGGATTAGGCATTGCTTCAGGTGCTAATTATGGCGACGAAATTGCCTTGTTTGAGCCTGTGCATGGTTCTGCGCCAAAGTATGCTGGTCAAAACAAAGTCAATCCAACCGCTCAAATTTTATCAAGCGTTTTGATGTTACGCCATTTAAATGAAATTGGCGCGGCAAATCGTTTAGAAAATGCAGTCCGTACCGTTTTGCGTGAAGGCAAAGAGGTAACGTACGATCTTAAAGATGATCGTTCTGATCCAACCGCCGTATCTACCATGCAAATGGCCGAAGCGATTTGTAAGAAGTTATAATGTTGCACGTCGAACATTGGGGCAGCATTGCTTACCCAGAAAGCTATGAGCGTCAACGGCATATTGTTGAAGCTGTCTTAGCTGGGGCAGAAGATCGTTTAATTTTCTGTGAGCATCCTTCCGTTATCACCCTTGGTCGCATGACCAAGCCGGATAGCCTGATCTACACCCAAGATGACATCAAGGCTCAAGGCATATCCATCATCCCTGTTGATCGCGGCGGGGATGTGACCATGCATACCCCAGGGCAGTTGGTGGTGTATTGCATCATCAATCTTAATAAACGCGGCAAAGATTTAAAAATCTACATGCAACAGCTAGAGCAGTTGGCCGTTGATTTATTAAAAGATTTTGGTATATTGGCAATAAGCGTTGAAGGCAAACGTGGTGTTTTTGTCGGCCCCCGTAAGATCGTATCCATTGGTGTGGGGGTGCGCAAATGGGTCACATTTCATGGTTTAGGTATTAATGTGAGCAATGATTTATCGTTGTATCGTTTTATAAAACCTTGTGGTTTAGATGTGCAAATGACATCGATCGAGCAATCGTTAAAGCGGCCTGTGGCTATGTCGGCTGTGATCGACGGGTGCACGAGACACGCTAAAAATATTTTTGAGGCCGCATGACAAATATCATTTTACCAGAGTTAGGGGATGGCATCACCAAGGCTATTGTTGCATGTTGGCATGTGCAAGCAGGTCAAGCGGTGAATGCCGGTGATGAAGTCGTTGAAGTCGTGACAGATAAAGCATCCTTTTGTGTGGAGGCGCCAGTTAAAGGGACATTAAAATCATTGTCCGTGCCACAAGGTGTTGAAGCCAAGGTGGGTCAAGTTTTAGGTGTGATTGAATAATATGGTAGAGTTCAAGCCAAAACGTGTGTTGTTGATGTACATCTCCCAAGTCTCTGGGCATCGTCAGAGCGCTGTCGCTATTTCCAAGTCATTAAAGAGTTTAAATCCCGATTGCGAGATCATGAGTATCAACGGATTTGGTTATACTTATCCGATGATGGAAAAAATTGTCAACACCGCATATATGGGTGTGATCAAACGTGCGCCGCAAATTTGGGAATATCTTTATGATAACCCTAAGGTTATTAAGGCATCGGCGAAATGGAAAGAAAAGGTTTATAAGTCGTCGCATAAAAAGTTAAAGGCATTGATCGAAGGGTTTAAGCCGGATGTGGTGATTTGTACACAAGCTTTCCCATGTGGGATGGTGGCGGATTATAAGAAGTCAAATAATCTAAACTTTAAGGTCGTTGGTGTTTTAACTGATTTTGCCCCACATTTATACTGGTTACATCCAGGTGTTGATTATTATATTGTGCCCTCCAATGAAGCCAAAGAACGTTATATGAAAGAAGGCATTGAGCCTGATCGCATTCAAGTGTTTGGGATACCTATTCGAGATAAATTTGCGGAAACAGTGGATCATGCACGCGTGGCAAAAAAGCTTGGCATATCGTTAGATATTCCGACGGTGTTGGTCATGGGTGGTGGTCAAGGTCTAGGACCGATCAAAGATGCGGTTAAGTCAATGATGCGTTTGAAACGAAACTTGCAAATGGTTGTTATAGCAGGGACGAATGTGAAATTATTGCGATGGTTAAAGAAGCTAAAGGTAAGTTCAGATAAGAAATTAATCACCTATGACTATGTAACCAATGTTGATGAGTTAATGTCGGTAGCATCCATGATCGTTAGTAAGCCAGGTGGGATGACCACGTCTGAATGTTTGGCGAAAGGTTTGCCAATGTTGGTCATTGATCCTATCCCAGGCCAAGAAGAGCGTAATGCGCAATTCTTAGTTAAGAGTGGCATTGCGGTGCGCGTGGATGATAAGAAACAAATCGGGTCGATGATTGATAATTTATTGGATGATCCCGAGCAGTTAAAGCGCATGCGACAAGCTGCGGCGTCTCATGGTTTGCCTAAAGCAGCGGAAAATATTGCAACTTTTGTCTTAAGCCATTAGGAAAAATCATTGGGCAATTATTATCTTTATATGATGGCCTTTTTTTGCACCCGTGCAATGCCACGACGGATGGCATATGCTTTTGCCATGGCCTTGGCCGATTGTCATTTTCTTCTTTCCAAACAAGATCGACTTGCCGTTGAATCCAATTTAAAGACAGTGCTTCAAGTAGACCATGTCCCTTGGCAATCCGTGCGATTGGTTTTTAGGAATTTTGGAAAATATTTGGCGGATTTCTTTACCCAAACTAAATATCTGGATGGGAATTTTATTTCTCAACATGTGCATATTCGCAATGCAGAACGTCTTAATGATGTCTTAGCACAAAAAAAGGGATGCATCATTATAAGTGCCCATTTAGGTAATTGGGAGTTGGCTGGTGCGATTTTGTCTAAGCTAGGGTATAGATTGTCCATTGTCGCGCTCCCGCATCAAGATCCAAAAGTAAATCAATTCTTCAATGCCCAGCGAGAGTTTTTTGGCACAACCGTGATTCCAACAACAACAGCCATTCGTCGCTGTATAGAACATTTGAAAGATAATCGTATCTTAGCTATTTTAGCGGAGCGTGATTTTACCCAGCATGGCATTGTCATGGATTTCTTTGGGAAGCCGACGTTGATACCTAAAGGCGCAGCGTTATTTGCTTTAAAGACAGGTTCGCCTATCGTTCCAACCTTTTTCTTGCGCACAGAGAATGATGAGTATGAGATTGAATTCTTAGAACCCATTTATCCGCCAACAATATCAAAAGCAAAATATTCTGATCAAGACATTGAAGATTTTATGCGTCGCTATGTGTATATTATTGAAAATGCCATTCGCAAACATCCTCACCAATGGTTGATGTTTAGAAAGTTTGAAGTATGAGTTCATTGCTCATCATTGTTCCTGCATTAAATGAAGGTAAGTTTATTGGTACAGTTGTACGTGATATTAAAACTTTGGGCCATGACGTGTTGGTCATTGATGATGGTTCAACCGATGATACAGCTCAACTTGCTAAGGCTTCTGGCGCGCAGGTTATATCAACCGGCAGGCGCAGTGGGAAAGGCAATGCCTTGCGTGTTGGGTTTGATGCGGCGATCAAAGCCAACGTTGAGGTGGTCATCACCTTAGACGGCGACGGACAGCACGCCATTTCAGATGTAAAAACATTCGTAGATAAATATGCGGCAACTAAGGCAGGGCTTATTAATGGCAACCGTTTGGAGAATCCTAAAGGTATGCCTTGGTTGCGATTGTTGACCAATAAATTTATGTCATGGATTATTTCTAGCATTTGTCGTCAACGTGTTGCGGATTCACAATGTGGTTTTCGTTTGATGACAACTGAAATGTTGCGGGCTGTAAAATTAGAGAGCGATAATTATGAAATAGAAACAGAATTACTTGTCCAAGCGAGCAAAAAAGGGTTTAGAATAGATAATGTGCCAGTTAGGACGATATACCGCGATGAAGTTAGCAAAATTCGCCCTCTTAACGACACATGGCGTTTTATTAAATATTTGATCAAAGAATCACGACGTAAATAATGTTCGATAATTTTCTACCCAAAGCTATTTTTATTTCTGTGACCGTGCATACATTGATTGTTTGTGGGGGGTATCTAATGCACATGCCCGTTGCAACTAAGAAAGCAAAGGTCAAAGGTGTGGAGATTACCGTTAAGCCGCAAGCACCTAAAAAGGTGGATTTAAAAGATCGTCCTGTAAAGCCAGCTCAACAGTTAGATTTAAAGAATGCGAGCACAGGCTCTCGGGATAATGTGGTTGGTGTGAAATTAAACCGTCAACAAACCTTGCCTAAGAATTTTATGATGGTTGACCGCAAGCGTGTGATCATCCAAGCATCTGCCATGGCGCATAAGATTTCTGTGACGCCGATTAAATCAGAAAAAATTAATAATCCTGCCTATGCTGCGTATAATGAGATGGTACGTAGTCGCATTGAAACTAAGGTTTATGAGAATTATCAACAAACGCTAGAGGGTGGCGGGGTATATTTAACATTTGTCATTGGAGCAGATGGAAGTCTTAAGGCATCACAAATTTTAGATGACCGTTCACATGCGTCGCAGGGATTGAAAGATGTTTCACTTAAAAGTATTAAAGATTGCACATTTCCACCGTTTTTAAAAGGCATGACATTGCCAGAATATACCTTTAATATAGAAATTCAGTTTCAAGTTAAAGATTAACGTGGGGGACATATGAGGCAGAAGATATTTTTATGTATCATGTTGTTAAGTTTTGCTGCCAATGCCCATGCTGAAATCTTTTATAAAGATAATCCTACCCCGTCTGTCACATCTGTTTCAGATAAGAACGATAAAAATCAAATTGATTGCCAACGCAGCAAATCAAAATCTTGCCAAGCAACGAATAAGCCAATGCAATTTACTGCATTCGGAGATTGCCAAACGATTTCAACGCGCAGTGGTCGTGGCGTCTTTATTCCGGCGCGTTCCAAAAAGGAATGGGCTAATTTTAAAAGCTGGGCACAGAAGAATCCACAAATTGTGACCATGGATAGTTGTCATAATCCTCAGTGGACAGCATGGTCTGCATGTTCAAATGTTTGCGGCACAGGCACGCAAACCCGTCAATGTAATCGGCCATCTTGCGTTGGTGAAGCCTCACAAGCATGTTCGGATTTTTCAGGCTGCGCCTGTGGTCCACTTGAGAAGCGCGCTATTTTTTGTGAAGGGCAAGATGCTAATTTTACCGAAGCACCGCCTGCGGTATCCTATGTCGACTTTGAAAAATGCGATCATCAAACCCCATGTCAAGCCCGATGCCCCATGGGTGATGTTGCGATCGAAGACGGTAGTGGTTGTAAAACCTTAAGCGGAGAATAAGGGTATGTCTGAAACTCAAGATAAGAATATTGATCGTCGTTCATTCTTAAAGTGGTCTATGTTAAGTTGGCCAGCTTTTGCCGTGACGTTAGCTGGTTGCGGGTCTGCATTGATGGGTAAAGATCGTAGTGAGACGGTGTTTAGATTAAAATGTGGGCCAGTAGTTGAAACAGATTGTACTTTAGGTGGTCATTGCCGATTGATTGCTGATCAAAACTTTGTGTTATCAAATCCTCAAAACGCGCTTGATGGTCATCGGATGGTGTGGGAGATCATTCAAGATGAGGTTGGCGGAAGAGCGATGAATTTAGGTGATAAATTTGTATTTGGTGCTGATTTAACACAGGTTGAATTAACATCCACACCACATAAACGTGATTTCTTTACAGCGATTTATAATAGTTTCACAGACCGTTGGTATGTGGTGGCGTTTATTAAAGGGTATTGATGCGCGTCTTAATTTTTGGTTTGCCAGGCTCGGGAAAGACAACATTAGCAAAAGCCATTGTGGCCCGTATGCCGTGTTTGTATTTAAACGGTGATGAGGTTCGCCATTTATTTAATGATCATGATTTCTCCCTTGAAGCACGGCTACGTCAAGCTCGTCGGATGAGGGCTTTGGCTGACATGTCACACGATGTTGTTGTGATTGCAGATTTTGTTTGTCCAACAGAAAAGACCAGGGCGATTTTTGAGCCACATGTGACGGTTTGGATGAACACAATCCAACAAGGTCGTTTTAAAGATACCAATAGCATTTTTGAAAGACCGCAGCACGTTGATATTGAAGTCACATCAAAAGATGCGGACCTTTACGCAAAACAGATTGTTGAGCGCTTGTCCACAGAGGCGTTTATATGAAAAAAATATATTTTATGTCAGGGTTACCCCGCAGTGGTTCGACATTACTTGCCAATATTTTAGCCCAAAATCCTAGATTTCATGCAACATCAACCAGTGGTGTCCTTGACCTGATTTCAGGTATTCGCAATCAATGGGACAATATCATTGAGTTTAAGGCGACGCCCAATGATGAGGCTAAAAAACGCGTCATGATTGGGGCGCTCCATAATTTTTATGCTGACATAGAAAAGCCTGTTATTTTTGATAAGTGCAGGGGATGGTTGGCATGGATTGAATTCCTTGAAGATGCTTTAGATGAAAAAGTAAAAATCATTGTTCCTGTGCGTGATATGCGTGATGTCTTAACAAGTTTTGAAAAATTATACCGAAAAAATTATATGAGGCAAAACACCTTAGAAAAAGATTTGTATTTGCAGTGCCAGACCGTTGAAGGGCGATGCGCCATGTGGCTGTCTTTTAATAATCCGCTGGGTATTGCGTATAACCGGATACAAGGGGCGATACAACGTGGTTACCGCGATCGGTTGCATTTTGTTCATTTTGAAAAGTTGACAACCAACCCCAGTGAAGAAATGTCGAAGATTTATAAGTTTTTAAATGAAAAAGAATACAAGCATGATTTTAATCATGTCAAACAAGTCACATGGGAAGATGATGCGGCATATGGTTTAGGGAAATTGCATGACATCCGACCGGTTGTGACGCCCGTTGAATCACAATGGCGAACTATCCTAGGAGAATTTGCAGAGGAGTTTGGCAAATTGAATTTCAATGATTAAAGTGCCTGTTCCATATGAGATCACCGATATTTCAACCAAGTGGGGCTTGGTCACGGTATATAATTCCGATCGCACCATCAATCGTCAGTATAAAATAACAGCAGATGAAGCAGAAGCGGTGCATCATGGGAATAATGTTTTACCCCCGCGCTGTACACTTGCAGAATGGCAAGAGGGTCGCGTGGTGGTTGAAAGCAGGCCTTGTAACCCAGGACAAGGTTTTATCAATCCCGATGGTGTTCTCATGTTAAATTGCGGTGTGCATGAAGCAAAAGATAGGGTCAATGTGTCCTTACTACAAATTCATCCTGAAAAATGGACACTTGCAGGCGCGCGATTATTCTTAGATTCTGATGTGGTTGAGCATATCGCATCGATAACGTCTCAACAAAGGATTGCTTAATATGGCTGTTGCTTATGTGGCGTCTGCGATCATAATGGCTTCTTCTGGGGGTTCTAGTACTGTTTCAACGGCCATTAGTTCAGGGGCTGGTTCAAATCGACTATTACTTGGGCTAACACGACCGTGGTCAAATTCTGTTACTTCGGGATCATATAATGGTGCTGCATTAACAAGTGCGGGGACTTTTGGTTCACTTAAAATGTGGAAGAAAGTTGCGCCAACGACGGGTTCTAATACGGTAAGCTTTACAACGAGTAGTACCTATACTCAGGTTTCTGTATCGATTGCAACATTTTCGGGTGTGGATCAAGCGACGCCATTGGGAACTGCGTCTAGTGCTAGCGGCTCATCCGCTACGGCAGCTACGGCAAGCATTACATGTCCCTCGGGTGGCGCGATTTATGCAGGTGAGTATACTGGTTATGCTGTTGCCGCCTTCACCCCAACAATTGCAAGTGGCACATTAGCTGGTGCAGGTCAAACGCTTGGGCAAACAATGGCAGGTGGCTATCGAACAACAACGGGTACAATTAGTTGGTCAATACGAAGTGCTCCTTGGGACGTTTATGGTTTTCCTATTAATGTTGCTGCCACTCCTGCTAATCCTCGTTACGGCGATATGAATTTTATGGGGATTTAAGTGGTTGTTGAGAATTTTATTTTTTAGGATATTTTTAGTATGGCTGTTGCATACAATAACGGAGAGACAAGGTATTCAAATCCTGGCACAACTATTTCTTGGGCATATTCTTGTTCTGCGGGATCAAATAGGTTGTTGCTTTCTCAAACTTCGGGTAATGGTGTTACGGTTAACAGTGGAACATATGCAGCAGCTGCGCTTACAAATGCTGGTAGTACTAATGTTCTGACAATGTGGAGAAAAATAGCGCCTACCACAGGTTCTAATACGCTGTCATTTACTTTATCTAGTTATAGCCGTTGTCATGCTTCGACGAGTGATTGGACAGGTGTAGATCAAACAACGCCTCTTGGTACCAAAGTGGGCAATACGGCCACTAATGCTTCACCATCAACTGGTAGTATTACATGTCCAGGTGACGGTGCAATTTTTGGAAGTGTATTTTCTGGTTATTGTACAGCGATACCAACTGCTGGAGCAGGAACTACTTTGGTAGGTTCAGAACGAGAAGGAGCGGGGGGGAGCTGTAAAGCTGGTGGAAGGAGGTCAAGTACAGGTGCTATCTCTTTTGCGTTAACACCAAGTCAGTTTCATACTATACAAGCTTTTCCAATTAAACCAGTTTCATTTCCACGCAATGGCGACATGAATTTTATGGGGATTTAGTTTGGGGTGGTTCACAAAACGTTGACAATAAAACTTTGGAATGGTATTGTAGCAAACTATGGAAATTCACAATCGATTTGGCGACAATATTGAAAATGATGGTGGTGGATTAATTGGTCCGGATGGCCAACCACTAAAGGCAGAACCTCAAGAAGCACAAGATCCCCAAACACAAGAACCAGAATTAGATTTCTTCAACTATGTGGCTTCGCTTGGTTTTCAAGCGATGATTTTCTTAGGAGAAGTGCCGAATCCTATGACCAGCCAAGTTGAAAAGAATTTAAAGCAAGCCAAGTTCTTGATTGATACACTCGTTTTAATTAGAGAAAAGACGGTGGGTAACTTAACCAAAGAAGAAGGTGAGTTGCTTAACGGTTCAATTTTTGAATTACAACGACGCTACGTGGATATTGCCAAAGCAGAATGATTGATGCCAAATTATTAGAGATTTTGTCATGTCCCCAGTGTCAAGGGGATGTGAAGCTACTTGATGCGCCATCAGGCGATGCAAAGATCCTTTGCACCAAATGTGGCAGAAAATACCCAATAGTTAACGGGATCCCTGTATTAATCGCTGATCAATCAGAAAAATAACTATGACGCCCCGTATCAAACGTTTAATTGCTGAATTTCCACGTTTTAAAAATATCGACGCGCTCCTAGTTACCAATGATACCAATATTAAATACTTAACTCAGTTTAACGCCAGTGAGTCATGGCTTTTGGTGGTTCGGGGCAAAGCTTTTTACATTACGGATTTTCGCTATGTCCAAGAAGCCAAAGAGGGTTTAAAGGGTGTGACCTTAAAGCAATATACCCAAACCCCTTGCGTGACGCTCCTAGAATTATGTAAGCGCTATAAGGTAAAGCGTTTGGGTTTTGATGAAAAGCACACCTCCGTATGTTTGCATAAGAAGTTAAAAGAGTTTTGTCCGACCCGCACCAAATTACTCCCAGCCACAGGCATAGTCGAAGATTTAAGAGAAATTAAGGACCAAAGTGAGATTGCCCAGATCAAAAAGTGCTTAGAATTACACGGTAAAGCCTTAAAGCTTTTGCAGAAAGTGGTGAAGCCAGGGCTTACAGAACGCCAAGTTTTAGCTAAATTGGAGGGCTTTGTTAAAGAAAATCGGGCAAAATTCGCCTTTGATCCCATTATTGCCAGTGGGCCTAATTCAGCATATCCTCATGCAAAGATCAGTGACAGGGTGATACGCAACAATGAGCCGGTCTTGATCGATATTGGTATGGATATAAATGGTTATAAGTCTGACTTGACACGCAATTTCTTTTTGGGTAGAATAACGCCTTCTTACGCAAAGGTTTTGGCGGCTTTAAACCAAGCGCAGCAAGAAGCGATAGCCATGATCAAACCAGGGGTGGCCGTCGCAGATGTGGATACAAAAGCCCGTAACGTATTGCGTAAGTTTGGTTTAGCAAAATATTTTGGTCATTCTCTGGGGCATGGGGTGGGTTTGGATATTCACGAAAATCCAAGGCTTTCTTTAAAAAGTAAATGTTTGCTCCAGCCAGGCATGATCGTGACGGTTGAGCCGGGTGTTTATTTACCGGGAAAATTTGGGATTAGGGTCGAGGACATGGTCCTTGTAACAAACGAAAGCTGTGAGGTGTTAAGTGGCAATTACAATTAATGAAGTTGAAAATGGGATGGGTTTGATCGTAGATGGTCAACTCTATTTTGTGGTCGAATTTAATCACGTAAAGCCAGGCAAGGGTAGTGCTTTCGTGCGCATCCGTTTAAAGAACATCAAAACCGATGCTGTTTTGGAACGCACCTTTAGAACAGCGGATAGCTTAGAAGATGCCCCGCTTGAACGCCGTCGTATGCAATTTACCTACGAAGCTGGTGATGATTATCATTTCATGGATCAAAGTACCTTTGAAGATACGGTTATCAGCCGTGAGCTTTTAGGCGAAGGTTTAAAATATTTAAAAGATGATACGGTCATGGAAGCCATCTTGTATAAAGGCCAAGTGGTTAAGGCGGAAATGCCTAATTTCATCATCTCCAAGATCATCGAAACAGATCCAGGTTTAAAAGGCGATTCATCCCGTGCTGGATATAAGCAAGCCAAGATTGAAACGGGCGCTGCTATTCAAATCCCGCTATTTATTCAAGTGGGCGAAACCATTAAAGTTGACACACGCACCGGCATCTATGTCGAAAGGGTCAAGCAATGAACTTAAAAGAGATCAAAGAGATCATTGCCCTCATGAATGAAAACGCTTTAAGTGAAATTGAGATCGAGCGTGAGGGACTAAAGTTGAAGTTAAAGAAGACAGCCCTTGAAGCGCAAGTTGCAGCCGCGCCTCAATATGTTGTTGAATCAATCCCTTCACCAAAAATTGCCGCACCAAAATTAGCAGAAACGCCACAGTCAGCAGCATCTAAGAACCAAAAAGAAATCAAGTCACCAATGGTTGGCACATTCTACCGTTCTCCGTCGCCAGAAGCAGGTGTGTTTGTAGAAGTTGGTTCCATGGTTGAAGTGGGTCAAGTGGTCTGTATTGTAGAAGCCATGAAATTAATGAATGAGATTAAATCAGAAGTTCGCGGTAAAGTTGTGGAAGTGGCTGTTCAAAATGCCGAACCCGTTGAATTTGGTCAAACCTTATTTTTGGTTGAACCGGTTTAATCCATTATGTTCTCAAAAATATTAATAGCCAACCGTGGTGAGATTGCCCTGCGCATCATCCGTGCCTGCAAAGAGCTAGGCATTCGCACCGTTGCTGTTTATTCCCAAGCTGATAAGAATTCCTTGCATGTCCGTTTTGCCGATGAGGCTGTTTGTATCGGTAAGGCGACCAGCAAAGAAAGTTATTTAAATATCCCTGCCATCATTTCAGCCGCAGAGATCACCGACGTGGAAGCCATCCATCCAGGTTATGGTTTCTTATCTGAAAACGCGCATTTCGCTGAAGTGTGTGAATCCTGTCACATCAAATTCATTGGGCCATCGGTTGATTCCATCCGTAAGATGGGTGATAAAATTGTCGCCAAAGAAACCGTGAAGAAGTCCGGCGTTCCTTTAACACCAGGTGGGGATGGGATCATTAAGAAACAAGAAGATGCCCTGCGTATTGCTCAAAAAATTAAATACCCTGTGATCATTAAAGCTGCAGCCGGCGGTGGTGGTAAAGGGATGCGTGTTTGCCATAATGATGCCACGTTAATTAGCTCTTTTAAAATGGCACAAGCCGAAGCCGAAGCCAACTTTGGCCGCGGTGATGTGTACATTGAAAAATATATTGAAGGCCCACGTCACGTCGAGTTTCAGATTTTAGCCGATGAACATGGTAACATCATCCATTTAGGTGAACGTGATTGTTCAGTTCAGCGCCGACATCAAAAACTATTAGAAGAATCACCATCGCCAGCATTGGATGCGGGTTTGCGCAAACGCATGGGTGATGCCGCGATCAAGGCCGCTAAGGCGGTTAATTATCATGGTGTTGGGACGATTGAATTCTTGCTCGATGCGCATAATAATTTTTATTTCATGGAAATGAATACCCGTATTCAAGTTGAACATCCAGTCACTGAAATGGTTACTGGGATCGATCTGATTAAAGAACAAATCAAAATTGCTAATGGTCAGAAATTAAAAATTAAACAAGAAGATGTGAAAGCCAAGGGTTGGTCGATCGAATGTCGCATCAATGCTGAAGATCCATATAATAATTTTATTCCTTCTCCTGGAAGGATAGATGAGTTAAACTTACCAGGTGGCCCAGGGGTGCGTTTAGATACACATATTTACCCAGGCTACACGATTAGCCCGTATTATGATTCTATGGTTGCGAAAATCATCGTCCATGGGCGTGATCGTGATGAAGCCGTGCGTATCATGCGTCGGGCTTTAGATGAATTTTATATTTCGCCAATTAAGACGACGATTCCATTGCATATGGAGATTTTACATCATCCTGTTTTCTTGCAAGGTAAGGCAACAACACATTTTTTAGAAAAGATGATGAAAAACGATTAATTCTAAGGGGATAACATGCGCCAAGAGAATACCGTTGATTTAGGTTCTGTGCAAATGCATAAGAAGGTCATTGGTGATATCGCGGTTGCAGCCCTAAATGAAATCTCAGGCGTGTCACTTGCTGAGTTTGGTTTCTTGGGAGATCTCTTCGATGTTTTTGGTCACAAGCATTATCCTGCCGTCAGCGTTAGATCTAATAAAAATGGTGATTTGTCGCTAAATTTACGTGTTAACGTTGAGTATGGTTTAAACATTCCAAACGTTGCCTCGCGCATTCAAGATGCGGTGCAAAATGCCATCGAGCGTTCGGTTGATATTGATGATGTTGAGATTAATGTGAATATCCAGTCGGTTCAAAGGAGGGATTCCTAATGTGGCTCATGACGCGCGTTGCAATTTTGTTTTATGTCATCATCCTTTGGATAACGAGCATTGCCGTTATACTTTTTACGTTGCATGTGATTGATTTAGGAACAATAGGTGAAGTTTTAGATATTGTTTATAGCGATATGCATATGCGTTTGGTTGTTGCGGGAATCGCCATCGGAATCATTTGCATCAGCATTGCCTTGGAGAATTTGATATATGGAAGTCGCCGTCGGGAGCGCACCATTGCTTTTGATAATCCAAGCGGCCCTGTCACCGTTTCATTATCGGCGTTAGAAGATTTAATTAAGCGTCTTAGTTCTCAATTAAGTGAAATTAAGGAAATTCGTCCAACCGTGTTGGCGATTCGCAAGGGTTTGGACATCGATATTAAGTTGATTTTAAAATCAGAGGCAAATATCCCTGAATTAACGGGCCGCTTGCAAGATTTGGTTAAACGTAAGATTGAAGAATCGATTGGCATGGAAGGCAAGTTAAATATCCATGTGCATGTGATCAAAATTTCTTTAGAAGATATTAAATCTCGTCGAACAATGTTGGTGGAAGAACCACAAGTGCCGTTTCACGGCTATAGGGTATAATGAAGAAAATTGGTATTTTAACAGGTGGGGCTGATTGCCCAGGGCTTAACTCGGTTATCCGTGCGGTAGTGCGCAAAGGGATGCAAGAAGGCTTTGTGGTGACCGGCATTAAAAATGGCTGGTTGGGTTTGATTGAAAACGACATGCGCGTTTTAGATATCAAATCAACGACGGGTATTTTAGACCGCGGCGGCACCATACTCGGCACCAGCCGTGTGAATCCTCTTGATGATGAAGATCAAATTAAAAAGATCAAAGAAAATTATTCTCGTAGTGGCATCGATGCCTTGATTGTGGTTGGTGGCGAAGAGACCTTAAAGGTTTCCTTAGCCCTTTATAAGCGCGGCATCATTTCCGTCGTTGGTGTTCCAAAGTCCATAGATAATGCCTTGTCAGGAACAGATTATGCGTTTGGTTTTGATACCGCTGTAAATGTGGCGACCGAATGCATTGATCGTTTGCACACGACCGCAGAATCGCATCACCGCATCATGGTTGTTGAGGTGATGGGTTTATACACCGGATGGCTAGCTGTCCAAGCGGGTATCGCCGGTGGTGCTGACATCATCTTGATCCCTGAAATCCCAGTGAATTTAGAAGAATTATACGAACGTTTAAACGAACGCCATAAACGCGGCAAACCATTTAGCATCATTGTGATCTCGGAAGGTACAAAGATCGATGGCTATGCACCTAATCAAAGTGGTGCTTTAGGTGCAACGATTGAAAAACGTCGATTTGGCAGTGTCGGTGAATATTTAGCGAAATCGATCGAAGATCATACCGGTTATGAAACGCGGGTGAGTGTTTTAGGTTATATTTTACGCGGGGGCACACCGACCAGCTTCGACCGTGTTCTAGGCACGCGCTTGGGCGTTAAAGCTGTTGAGCTCGTCAAAGAACACAAGTTCGGCAAAATGGCAAGCCTTCGAGATAATAAGATCCGTTTTGTTGATATCGAAGAAGCTGTCCGCGAACGCAAGCAAGTCACCCCTGACATGATTGAAATCTCCAATATCTTTTCTGCCAAACATTAAGGATTCCCATGCAACAAACCATTGAAAAAATCTTTGCTGAATCAATTGCTGTTAAACAAGAAACATTAAAAAAGAACGCTAAAAATATCGAAGCCGCATCGGTCGCTATCATTGATGCCCTGCGTGCTGGCAATAAATTATTTTTCTGCGGCAACGGTGGTTCTGCCGCTGACAGCCAACACATCGCCGCTGAATTCGTCGGCCGCTTCCAAAAAGAACGCGCCGCATGGCCCGCGATCGCTTTAACCGTAGACACCTCTGCATTGACCGCTCTTGGCAATGATTACAGTTTTGACATAGTTTTCTCAAGACAATTAGAAGCCTTAGGCAAAAAGGGCGACGTCTTGATTGGCATCTCAACCAGCGGCAATTCCAAAAACGTTTTAAAAGCTCTAGAAACCGCCAAAGAAATGGGCATTAAAACCATCGGTGTAACCGGTGGAACTGGCGGCAGTATGTTGTCATTGTGCGATATTACATTAATAGCGAGCTCCCCCAAAACCGCTCGCATCCAAGAATCGCACTTAGTTATGTTTCACACCATCTGTGAAATTGTCGAAAACACGTTAAGTTAAGCTACCCCCAAGCTTAGCATCACTTGACGAAATGTCTCAAATATGATACATTTGAAATGTAGATAGGAGTAGCTATGCTTAAGTTTTTTGAGCATTTTCTTATTTATGCAGGGGAGAGATTTTCAGTTTATTTCCACGCAGAAGCAGAAGAGGTGTCCAAGGTTTATGAATATTATCAAGATTGTGATGATGTAACCCGAGCTAGTTTGCTCTATCTTGTGAAAAGAATTTCAGACCATGGACAAATATATGATGAAACGAAGTTTCGTATTGAAGACAAAGAGCATAAGATATATTGTTTTAAACCCAGGCAAGAGAGATTTTTCTGTTTTTTCTTTAGTGGTAAGAGAATTATAATAACGTCGGGTCATACAAAAAAGAAGCAAAAGCTTGATCGTAACGAATTAGAAAAAGCTGTGCGCATATGGAGAGAATATCAATAAGGGGGAACGTATAATGCGTAAGTCTATATTTAATAAAGAGATGGAAGATTCAAAGTTTAAGGCGACTTACGATGAAGTGTCTGCTCAAATGAGCATTGGCGAACAAATTGCGGCATTAAGACATAAAGCTAATATGACACAATTAGATTTGGCAAAAAAAGTTAACACAAGCAGAACCGCAATCATTCGATATGAGAGTGGGAAATATGATAGCTTCAATATCAAAACGCTAGCCAAAATTGCTAAGGCTTTTCATAAGAATTTAAAAATATCATTTTCTTCTTAAAGAAATCACTACCGATTAACCCTCAAACCAGTTATAATTTCCTTCATGTCTGCAAATAAAAAAATTATTTCTATTAAGTTGTTGGTGGCCAAATTGCCAGTATTGCGCAAGCAAGGTAAAGTCATTGCGTTTACCAATGGGTGTTTTGATATTATGCATATGGGGCATGTGGCTTATTTGCAGAAAGCTAAGAAAGACAATCGTATTTTGATTGTTGGGCTAAATAGTGATAAGTCGATTAGTAATATCAAAGGTCCTAATCGTCCCATTTGTCCACAACAGTCACGCGCGGCAGTACTTGCGGCTTTGGCTTGTGTGGATTTTGTTGTGCTTTTCAATGAAGCAACGCCGTATAACTTGATCAAGGCGGTTAAGCCGGATGTGTTGATCAAGGGGGCTGATTATAAAAACAAAGAAGTTGTTGGTTCTGACATTGCTAAAAAGGTTGAATTATTGCCTTTTATCAAAGGGTTTTCAACGACCGATATCATAAAGAAGATTGCTAAAACCAATGGCTGCGCCTAAAGAATTGTATCGCATCATTGATGCGAATTTTAATCGGAGTAAAGAAGGTTTGCGTGTTTGTGAAGATATGGCGCGCTTTGTTTGGGATGATAAAGGTTTAAGTGCTGCGATCAAAAGTGTGCGTCACGATTTAAATAAAGCCATTGAGCCTTTAGGTTTGCTTAAAGTACTGTCATTTAGAGACATACAAAACGATGTAGGTCGGGCGACAAGTAAGAGTGAAGCAAAACGTGCACAATTAAATGATATTTTCTGGGCCAATAGTCAACGCGTGAAAGAGTCATTGCGCGTTTTAGAAGAAGTCACAAAGTTATTGGATGTTAAGAGCTCCCAATCCATCAAAAATCTGCGTTATAAAATCTATGCCATTGAGCAAAAAGCGTTTAAAAGACGCTAAAATTTATTTAATCCTCGATGCGCAAGTCCTTGATTACCATCAACTTTTAATTGTATTAAAAGAATCTGTACGTAATGGAATTGATATAGTACAATTACGAGATAAATTTGGGGTACCCAAAGATATTTTGCTCTTTTGTAAGCATGCGATGAAGATCACTGCACACAAAGTACCGTTTATTTTAAACGATCGCGTGGATTTAGCCAAGATCGCAGGCGTCGACGGGATACATGTGGGGCAGGAGGATATATCTTGCAGGGATGCTAGAAAATTTCTAGGATCAAAGGCCTTGGTCGGTGTTTCTTGCCAGAATTTAAGCCAAGTCAGACAAGCAGAGCGTGATGGGGCAGATTATGTTGGTTTTGGTTCGGTGTTTAAGACACTAACAAAGCCAGAACGCAGCCCAATGGATCAAAAGTTATTGCATGATGTTGTTACCAAAGCAAAAATTCCAGTTTTTGCGATTGGCGGCATCAATAAAGATAATATAAAGCTTTTAAAACCTATGGGAGTTACTAGGGTTGCTGTTTGTAGAGATATTTTGTTAAGTAAGAATATTAAAGATACAATTGCTAGCCTTAAAACGTCCGTCTAGTTTTGGGGTGACAGTGAGTCCCCTAGAGGGACGAACGCCAGAGGGGCGTAGCCCCTATGGGGAGCGAGATTACGGAGATTAAATTGAGTATCGAGCGACTGCGCGGGGGTCATACAGTGGTAGTATTTCAGCTTCCCAAGCTGATAGCGAGGGTTCGATTCCCTTCCCCCGCTCTTTTTTTGTTCTTTGTTTTGTTGTCAGGTTGTGCCACAACAGAATACCCAACCTTGCCGCAAGTTCCTGAAAAGTCGAGCAGTATGCCGAGTAGATCGATCGATAAGGGCACGATTGGCAATGTTGAAGCACAACCCAAAGGGATTTATCATAAGATCGCCAAAGGTCAAACATTGTGGCGCATTGCTAAGTTTTATGGGGTGAGTGTTGATAGCATTATCCAAAGCAACCAAATTCCAAATGCAGGGGCTGTTGAAGTTGATCAATTGATTTTGATCCCTGGGGCTACCGAAGTCAAAGATATTCCGGTGCGTACAGCGGAGGATAAGACCCAAGAATTTGGTTGGCCGATTCGCGGCCGTGTCATCTCATATTTTAATGACCGCAAAGGGGATGTTTCAAACCGCGGCATTGATATCGAGGCGGGCGAAGGTGATGTGGTCAAGGCGGTGCGCGAAGGCGTTGTGGTGTTATCTGATTATGTCGCAGGTTATGGCCAGATGTTATGTGTAGACCATGGCGACGGTTTTATCAGTGTTTATGCTAATAATCGCAAATTGCTTTCTAAGTTGGGGGAGCGGGTGTTTAAGGGAGATCCTATTGCTGAAGTTGGGCGCATGGGGCGTCGGTCATCCATGCATTTTGAATTACGTAAAGGTGCACAAGCTGTTAACCCATTATATTATTTGCCGTCTTAAATATGATCGATATTGAAAATAATTTCTTTGGACGTAAAGATGTCTTAGACCTGCTAGCCAAGCGCTTGCAAGGTTTGAAGGAAGGTTACCGTCAAAATGTGGCCTTGGTTGGTCCAAGAACAGTTGGAAAAACAGCGTTATTGACCAAATGGATAGCAGATCACGATGATCCTCAAGTTATTTTGTTATATTTGGACCTTGAGTCGCGCGACCTAGAATATTTTTCCCGTCAATTCTGTAAAAGTTTACTCTATCACTACTTAAAATCACAAAAATTACCCGTTCAAGAGAATTTAAAATTGTTATGTGCTGCTACGCGTGAATATATTCCAGCGACGGTATCAGCCATTGAATCCATACAACTTTTGCTAACAGAAAACAAGAAGTCAGAAGCATACATTAGCTTATTGACGTTATCCGATGTTTTTACACAAGAGACCAAGAAAAGCATGGTGTTGATTCTAGATGAATTCCATCACCTGTCGAATTTCGAGATCCCAGAAGTTTATACCGAGCTTGGTCGCCGCATCATGACACAAAAGAACTGCCTTTATGTTCTAACTAGTTCATATAAGGTTAAAGCCCAAGAAATCTTAGCGGCTAAGTTATCCTTGCTCTTTGGTAACTTTGAAGTCTTGGAGTTAGGTGTCTTTGATTTGCCAACCAGTTTGAAATTAATGGACAATCATTTAGAGGAATTAAGGATTGGTTTGCAGTTGAAGAATTTCTTAGCAGACTTCACGGGAGGCCATCCATTATATATCAATATCTTATGTCAAGAGATGACCGCGTTGTCAGGGGTTTATGGACAAAAAGAAATTTACGCGCCCATTGTTACATCGACGTTAGAAAATTTATTATTTAATCCATGGGGCGTATTAAGCCGTCATTTTGAATTATTTATCAATGAATTATGCCGTGGCAAATCCGAGGGGCCTTTGGCTGCACTATTAATTGCCTTAGCCCAGGGCCGTCATCGCATCAATGAATTGTGTGATGATTTAAATTTAAAACCTGCGCAGGTGAATCAACGTTTAAATGTGCTATTGTCGTCGGAAATTGTTGCGAAGAACGGCAACTATTTTTACATTAAAGATAAATTATTTAAGTATTGGATCAAATACGTTTATGAACGCCGCATGCGGGCCATTGATTTAGAGCCGGGTAGAAGTCGCAAATTATTTAAAGAAGAAATCACCAAGGCGATCAATGAATTCACCCAAGTATCACGTAAAGATTTATCAACGCGCATGATCGATTTGTTACATAAATGTGGTCAGGAAGCTTTTGAGATTGCTGGTCGCCGATATAAATTATCCATGTTCCGTGATATAAGCCCACTTAAAATGCGTTTATCCGCGGGCAGCTACGTTGATGCCATTGTTGCAAATACGGATGAAGGGATATGGATCATTGCGTTAAAGAAAGATCCAGTACTTGAAGGTGATTTAAATGCCTTTTTAGAAGAAACAAAGAAAATGACCCCACGCCCAAGTCGCTGTGTGATTGTGTCGTTATCAGGATTTGATGATAATGCCAAAATCAAAGCGCTCCAAGAAAAGTGTTGGGTTTGGAATGAACAAGAAGTTAACACGCTCATGCATTTATATGATGAGCCATATATTGTGCGATGATCATTGGCGTTTTATCAGACACCCATTCACTAAATTTACCACCCCAAATGCTCGAAGCTTTCAAAAAAGTAGATTTGATCATTCATTGCGGTGATATTTGCGACCAAGAAGTTTTAAAAGAGCTTCAGGCGATAAAAAAGGTTGTGGCCGTGCAAGGGAATATGGATGATGGCCAACTTAAGAAAAAATTACCGCTTAAAGAAAAAATTGAACTAGAAGGTGTGAAGATCGGTGTATATCATGGTCATGGCATGACGCGCGATGCCAGAGGCAATGCCGCTGTACAATTTGCACAAGACGCCGTCGATATTATCCTGTTTGGTCACTCACACCAACCATTCTTAGAAAAACAAGGCAGCATCACCTTCTTTAATCCAGGAAGTCCCAACGACGCGGTGCGTGCACCCTATTTTTCTTATGGTATAATCGATGTGAACAAAGGAAAATTTAAAGCGAGTATTGTGAAGATCTAAAATTTCTACGTTTTACAGATTTCTAGTTAATTGCTTGGCATCCCCAATGTTTGGCATTAACAGTTTAAAAATCCCCCGATAATAAAAACTACTTTAATCAAGGGGGTTTTATGTCTAAAAAAGAAATTCATTCAGTATGTATAGAAATCATTGAGAAACGAATTTATCTGATTCGAGGACGAAAGGTGATGTTTGATAATGATTTGGCAGAATTGTATGGGGTGTCTACAAAAAGATTTAACGAGCAGGTGAAAAGGAATATAAGCAGATTTCCAGAGGACTTCATGTTTCAATTAAGTGAATCTGAATATTTGAACTTGAGGTCGCAAAATGCGACCTCAAGTTGGGGTGGCAGGCGGTATTTGCCATATGTTTTTACTGATTATGGGGTTGCCATGTTGTCTAGCGTTTTGAATAGCGAAAAAGCCATTGAAGTAAATATTCAAATCATGCGTGTTTTTTCTAAATTAAGAGAGTTTATGGTCTCACATAAAGACTTGGCTATGAAAATTGAAGAAATCGAAAAGAAATACGATAACCAGTTTAAGTCAGTATTTGAGGCTATTAAGAGATTAGTCACATATCCCGATGATGCATATAAGCGATCTAAAATTGGTTTTATCGCCAAATGAGTATTTTCCTCTGGCGTCTGGTTGATTCTTTGTTAAAATGATTGTTCTATGCAACGTTTATGGGCGCCGTGGCGCACAACATATATCACCAAGGTGATTGGTAATAAGCATAAGGGCTGTGTGTTTTGTAATATCCTTAAAGATAAAAAAGATGCGAGGCATTTTATTTTTATCCGAGGGAAACTGGCGTATGCGGTTTTAAATATTTATCCTTACAGCAATGGGCATTGTTTGATTGTTCCTCATCGTCATGTCAATGATATTAGCAAGATGACCAAGGAAGAGTTGTCAGAGATGATGGATCTATTGCTCGAGACCAAAGCTCGATTGCAAAAGGCCATCAATCCACAGGGTTTTAATATTGGTTTTAATTTAGGGCGTCTTGCAGGGGCGGGCATCCCAGGGCATGTGCATATGCACGTCGTGCCGCGTTGGAAGGGTGATCATAATTTTATGCCGATCACCGGCGCAACAAAAGTCATTTCTCAATCATTAGAAGATATATATAAGGCCTTGATAAAATGCGCACAAGACAAGACATTGAAGTATTAGAAGCAAAGATTTTAGCGCCCTACGCCATGAAGTCCAAAGACAGTGCGGGGCGTGAGTACGACGAGCCTTTGCATGAAGGTCGTACCTGTTATCAACGTGACCGTGACCGGATTGTTCACGCCGAAGCTTTTAGAAAACTTGAGTATAAAACTCAAGTTTTTATCATTTTTGAGGGTGATTATTATCGTACCCGTTTGACCCATACGATTGAAGTTGCTCAGTTGGCGCGTACGATTGGTCGAAATTTACGTCTTAATGAAGATTTGATCGAGGCCATTGCCTTGGCGCATGATTTAGGACATCCGCCATTTGGTCATGCGGGCGAAGAGGCTTTGGATGATTTAGTCAAGAAAGCTAACCCAAAAGGGTTTAACCATAATTTGCGTTCATTTGAAATTGTGACAAAATTCGAGAAGAAATATCCGAAATTTTCCGGATTAAATTTAAGTCGAGAAGTCTTGGTTGGTATTTTAAAACATCAAACCATTTATGATACGCCAGGTGGTTCGGTATACCGCAAGTATAAAGAAGGTCCGACACTCGAAGCGCAAGTGGTGGATGTTGCTGATTCATTGGCCTACCTAAATCACGACGTGGATGATGGCTTGACGTCGGGGTGTATCACTGAAGCTGATTTGATGGAAAGTTCATTGTGGCAGCGTGCAGTTAAAAAAGTAGGGGACTATGCAGCCAACGACCGCAGTATGTTTAAGTATCAAGTGGTCAAAGAATTGATTGATATGCAGGTTAAAGATTTGTTGTTAGCGACGGATGAACGCATCAAAACATCTGCTATTGCTTCGTCGGATGATGTGAAGAAGATCAAAGAGTACTTTGTTGGTTTTTCTAGCCAGATGAAGAAAGATCGCGATCAATTGCAAGGCATGCTTAATACCAAGTTATATCATCACTGGCGTGTTGAACGCATGACATTTAAAGCCAAACGCATCTTAGGTGATTTGTTTAAAGTATATATGGATAATCCAAAACAATTGCCATATGAAATTTATTCGCGAGATGAGAAGTTCTCAACAGCACAACAACATGAGCTTATTGGAAATTATATTGCCTCGATGACTGATCGTTTCGCCATCGACGAGCATCGACGATTATTTGACCCATATCAAAAAGTATGAAGCAATCCATCGCCAAAAGATATCGTCTAACATTATCTGCCGTACACATGGTGTATCGTCTTGTTAATTCAACTTATAGTGTTAAAGAATTGACATTACGTTTAACCCGCTTGATTTGTCAGTTTGTTCATGCGGGATCTGCGACGGTTTATATTCTGCATGAAGATAAAAAACGTTTTGCTTTTGCTGCTAGTTTCGATAACAAAATTAATATCATGGAAGATAAACCAGCTCAAATCAAAGCCATCCCCGAGCCAATCATGGCGATCGCATTAGGTGAGGCTGTTTTTGAAAAAGACATGATTGGTTTGCCTTTGGTGACAGATGACTATTTAGGTGCATTGGTAGTGCGTCGAACAAGCGCAGCGACGGATTTTGATGAATTTGATCGTGAGATGTTGGCGGTTTTTGCAGAACAAGCCGTGACCGCGATTAAAAATTTACAATTCCAAGAGCAGCATGAGCGCATCATTTTAGGTAGCATCAAATCAATCGGACAATTTATACAAAAACAAAGCAGGGTGGGATTAACGCACACGCCTGTTTATGTCCAAGTCGTACGTCAATTGGCTGTGGAATTAAAAGCCAGCGGCGAGCTAATTAAATCATTGGAGTATGCCGCCTTCTTGCATGACATTGGTGCGATCGACGTGCCCTATGAAATTTTATCCAAACGTGAGCGTTTGACGAAGGAAGAAATGAAAATTGTGCGTAAGCATACCAAGGCAAGTGTGGCGCTTATAAAGCCAGTCGAGTTCTTGAAACCGATTTTACCAATCATCATGCACCATCATGAAAAGTATGACGGTACAGGTTATCCGTCGAGATTAAAGAAAGAGCAAATCCCTTTTGGTGCGAGATTGATTGCTCTCGTCGACGCTTTCGAAGCCATGGTCCAAGGTAGGCCCTATAAAAAAGCGATGAGTGTGTCTGCTGCCGTCGAGGAAATTAAGCTTCATCGGGGCACTCAATTTGATCCTGCCATAGTTGACGTGTTTGTGCGTTTATCAGTGACAAAAAAGTTTAGAAATTTATTGTCATTGCTTGCTAACTAGCCCTATAATAACGTTTATAAACGTAATTATTCCTTATACTTAAAACAATTTACTAATAAGAGTCTATGAATATTAATTATAAACAACCCCAATTCGAATTATTCCCTGCAAGTTCCGCTACACTCGAAGATGTTAACAAGCCAAAGTTCCTTTTAGCCAATTTGACCCTCTCATTAGAAAGTCTTGTCATTTTGACGATTTTGGTTATAATGGTTGCACTTTTTACGTTCTCCTTAGGGGTAGAGCGTGGCAAGCATTTAGCAGCCCAAGCATTGGATGAACGGGTGGGTGCGGCTTGGAATTTAGCCCCACATAAACCTGTTTTGCCAACCGTAGCTGCAAAGCCAGCTGTTGTTGCAAAAGTTGCAATGACACCAGCAAAGCCAATAGGTAATGCCGGTGTGATGACAGCAACGGCCGCAGTTGTTGCCAAGCCAAGTGTTGTGGCTGCATCAACAACCCGTTATACGGTGCAATTAGCGTCTTATAAAAATGAGGCCTATGCCAGGCAAGATGCGTTGAGCTTAAAAGCTAATGGTTTGCCCAGTTTTCTTATTAAAAAAGGTAATTTCTGGTTGTTGTGTGTTGGGCAGTTGCCGTCTAAAGATAATGCAGATGCACTTGCTAAACGATTGCAGCCGAAATTCAAGAATTTAAGTGTAAGGAGATTTTAAATGTCATTGCATTCATCACTCAAAATCGACAAAGCATCTGTCACCCAACGCACGGTTGTGACACGCATTGAGCGCATCAAAGAATTAATGCGCAAAGGCCTTTGGAAGGCAGAATCATCTGTCATGGGTTTACCAAAGACAAAGATCGTTCGTATCAAAGCTAAGAAAAAAGTGAAGGCTGAAGAAGGTGCTGCTGCTCCTGCTGCAGCCAAACCCGCTGCCGGTGCAAAAGCTGCTGGTGCAGCCAAGAAATAATTCATTGACGATGAAATTCAAATTATGCTCATCTGTAATGTTGATGTTGGTCCTAACCAGCATCGGTTTTGCAGATGAGCATTTTCCTTTATCAGGCCAGATTAGCCGCGGCCCTGTCAACGTCCGTTCTGGGGCGAATACTAATTTTGAAATTGTGACAAAGTTATCCAAAGGTGAGAAGATTGTCATTTTGGATAAAAGCTACGAGTGGTACAAGATCCAATTGCCCGCAACGGCCAATGCCTTTATCCGTGCAGACTATATTAAAGAAGTGGGTGACCACGGCGGAGAAATCATTGGTAATAAAGTCAATGTGCGCAGCAAGCCCGATAGCAATTCAGCCATTTTAGGTCAATTAGTTGGCGGTGATTTTGTAAAGCTAACTCAAAAAGCCAATGATTGGTGGCAAGTACAGCCACCTAGCGGAACTTTTGCTTGGGTGCACAGTTCCTTTGTGGGTTTAACCAATGAGCCTGTGTTGGCTGCGGCACTTCGAAAGCCATTGAAAGCAGAAGATGTTGTTGCTGCTAAACCCAAAGTCATTGAAAAGCCGGTGGTGCCAATATTTAAAACGCAAGGCATGTTAAAGGCTATGGCTGAGAATGTAATACCCAATGTGCACTATAAAATTGTTGCGGCAGGGCAAACGATTTGTTACCTCAAAGATACGGATAATTTAGATAAATTCAAAGATGTTGTTGTCAGCATTGACGGTGTCAAAGATGACACAGTTCCCATGTTGTCATATCCCATCATCAATATTAATAAAATTACCTTACTCTTATAATGCTTGATTGTATCTTGCTCATCTGTTTTGGTGCAATCCCAGCCATTGTGCTCCATGAAGTGGCACACGGTTTTGCTGCCAATTGTCTGGGCGATCCTACAGCAAAGAACGAAGGTCGTTTAACATTTAACCCAATCAGTCACATGGATTTGGTTGGCAGTGTCATCGTACCAGGCGCGTTATTTTTATTGCATTATTTTGGGGTGACTAAATCATTGATCTTGTTTGGGTGGGCCAAGCCGGTTCCAGTTAATTTTAGCAGGTTAAAGCCACAACGCTTAGGAATAATGGCTGTTGCTTTTGCAGGGCCATTGACCAATATTATCCTCGCTTTTCTTTTGATCCAACTGTATCAACAGCCATGGGCAAATGGCATTTCGCATTTGGTAGGGTGGTCGATCATGCTAAACTTAATGTTGGCAGTATTTAATATGATTCCAATCCCGCCGCTGGATGGGTCGCGCATTGTCACCGCGTTATTGCCGCTTAAGTTAGCTTACGAGTATAATCGTTTAGAGCGTTTTGGATTTATCATCATTATTATCCTTATGCAGTTAAATATGCTAAAATTTATATATCCTGCGATTAGCTGGTTGGGAAATATATTAGGAATTCAACTATGACCAAACGTATCCGCGTCAATTTAAAAGAACGCAGTTATGACATTGTAATCGGTGCCGGTATTTTGAATCAGATGGCATCGTCCTTAGCTAAGTTAGGTTTAGGTAAAGATGCTGTTATTATCACACATCCTAAACTTGCACGCCTCTATGGCAATGCGCTTGCCAAGCATTTGACAAAGCACGGTTATACAACCAAGATTTTGAGTGTTCCCGAAGGGGAGAAGAGTAAATCTGCGGCATGCGCTTTGCAATTATTAGAGCAGGTGGCCGCCTATGATGTGCAAAAGAAGATTGTTATCATCGCTTTAGGTGGGGGAGTGGTCGGTGATTTAGCAGGTTTTGTGGCGTCCATCTATAAACGTGGCGTGCCATACATACAAGTGCCCACAACATTGCTCGCTCAAATTGATTCTGCCATCGGCGGTAAAACAGCCATCGATTTAAAGTACGGTAAGAATCTAGTTGGCGCCATTTATCAACCCAAATTGGTTGTGGCGGATATCAATGTCCTAAAAACGCTGTCTTGTCGACAAATTCAAAATGGATTAGCAGAAGCCATTAAATACGGCATCATTAAGGATCCAAGTCTTTTTGTTTTCATTGAAAAGAATCATGCCAAATTTTTAAAGAATGATGCAACTGTTATCAATGCCATCATTGCCCGTTGTGCTAAGATCAAGGCTGATGTGGTGGCCATCGATGAGAAGGATGTGACAGGGGTTCGTGCCATTCTAAATTTTGGTCATACCATTGGGCATGCCATCGAAGCGGCTAGTTTGTTTGGAGAATACCAGCATGGTGAAGCCGTGGCCTTAGGGATGCGTGTGGCCTCTAATATTTCAGTTCAATTAAAGATGTTGCCTAACAGTACTGATCAACGCATCAATGCATTAATATCGTCGGTGGGATTGCCAAAACGCATTAGCCGCGTAAAATTAAAAGATGTATTGTCGCTCATGATGCACGATAAGAAATTCGTCGGGACTAAGAAACGTTTTGTATTAACCCGTCGCATTGGTTCTGTTGAACTTGTTGCGGATGTGCCGTTGGATGTTGTGGTTGCTGCAGTTAAATCGCTGATGGATTAAGGCCGGACGCGAACATTTTCTTCTTTGCCATTTCTTAAAATGGAGATGCTCGCACTATCAATCGTTAAGATTTTAATACTTCCAAGTTCATCGCCTTCTTCATAAATCTTATCATTAATCAAAGCCACTGTTTTTCCACCTTGGCTTAATATCCCTTGGATATTCAATTTTTCTTCGGTTTCCGTTGCGACTTGGGCAATCGGTACAGGAGTAGCTTTATTCTCTGATAATGTCCTTGGTTTCTTTTCTGTTGTGGACGTGCTGATCGTCACCTTTGGAATCTCAATCTTGTTTAACTTAACATTTGGTAGGTCGAATGCCATGCGGATACGGTCCCAGTGTTTGAGGAGTTGATTGTATCCAAAATAAAATGCAGCAACTAAAAGGATTAAAGCCATCAAGGCATTAAATGGGCTAAATTTTTTCTTTTCTTTTTCAGGGGGTTGCTGTCCATCATTGGCAGCAGGTTTACGTTGAAAGTTATCTTGAACCTTTTTTAAGGCGTCATGAATGATGCTCATAGACCGTTTGAACCTCTTTCGCGCAGGTGTGTACAAGTTCATCATTGATGGTAAACGTTTCTCGGACAAAGCCCGCCAGTAACGCACGGTCGCATAAAATATTGATAATGCGGGGAGTGCCTTGTGAGTATTCATAAACAGCTTCGATAGCTTCGGGCGTAAAATGTAGACGCTCGTCTGCTTGAGCAATCTTTAAGCGATGAGCTACATATTCGCCGATTTCATCTTTGAGCAAAGGTAAGATGTGATAACGCACGGTGACACGTTGATTCAATTGGCGAAGCGCAGGATTCTTTAATTTTTCGCTAAGCTCTGGTTGACCAACTAAGATGATTTGCAGTAATTTTTCTTTTTCTGTCTCTAAATTAGATAACAAACGAATTTGTTCGAGTTGGCGGATATTTAAGTTTTGGCATTCATCGATGACAATGGCCACATTGTTGCCACGCATGGATTGTTCTAATAGAAATTGGGTGATGGTGCCGACAAGGTCGAGCTTTGTGGTTTTTGTACAAACAATCCCTAAATCACGGATGATCATTTGTAGCAATTGTAAGTCTGAGAAGGATGGATTCAAGATGAGCGCTGTTTTGATCTTGTCATCTAATTTATTTAAGAGCGCGCGGCATAAGGTGGTTTTACCTGTACCGATTTCTCCAGTAATAACAATGATGCCTTTGCGGTTTTCGATCCCATACATCAAATGAACGAAGGCTTCCTCATGACGGGCTGAAGGAAAAAAGAAAGAAGGGTCAGAGGTAATATTAAAAGGGTCTTCTTTGAGGTGATAAAACTTTTTATACATTGTCTGAATTATAGCATAGGATCTGTTGGGATATAATCTTTTAAATAAAATTTATAAAAAGGGCAGTGCATTCGCTTTTTTTTAATATATCATAGGCATTATGATTGCAAAGACAGAAGGATTTGTGCTTAAAAGTTTTGATTTTCGCGAGACAAGCCGCATTGCAACATTCTTTACCCGTGATTATGGTAAAGTGAAAGGTGTGCTCAAAGGCATTCGCAAAAACCCCCGTAAGTTTGCTTCCAGCGTCGATAGATTCTCTTTAAACGATATCATGTATTACCAATACCGCAATAGTGACATTCATTTGATCAGTCATTGTGATATGAAGGATTATTTTTCTGGGCTGCGCCAAGATTTAAAGCGCATGACAGCGGCTAGTTATGTCACGGAGCTCATTGACGCGGTCATGCCGATAGAACAGCAAAACAGTGAAATTTATGACCTGATGCATAGTGTCCTTGATGAATTGCAGCATGCTCAAGATATTAGCAAGGTGGTGCATTTGTTTCAGATTAAGATTTTGTCGCTCTCAGGTTTCAAGCCACATTTAGAATCGTGTGTGCGTTGTGCTTCATTGATCACATCCGCGACACGTTTTAATTTACGGCTTGGCGGCCTTGTGTGCCAGCGCTGTCAAGAAATCCCAGGGGAGGCCATGGCCATTTCTAAAGGGGCAGTGGCGTCGATCTTGCACGTGCAGCAAACACCGTGGGATATGTCGCTGCGTTTAGGTTTGTCTGATCCGATTAAAAAAGAATTAAAGTATGTGCTCAATCATTTCTTGGTGTTTCATTTAGAGCGGCACTTGCGGTCAACGAGGTTTTTAGCATGAAGAATGTCGTTGCCATTTTAATCGCTTTTACCTTGGCTGTTGGTTTTGGTGTTTGGACATTGCAGCAAAAGACAGAGGTTGCCTCCAAGCCAGTGTTAAGCAGCGCTTTGTATGATGTAACCTATGTCTACGACGGAGATACGATTAAATTAAATAATGAAACACGCGTGCGTTTGATTGGGATTGACACACCAGAGTCTCGTGATAATCCAAAACTTGCGCGTGATGTGGCCAAGCGGCATATCGATCGGACCAAGCAAATCGCCATGGGCAAGAAAGCTGCTGCCTATGTCCAAGAATTTTTAAAAGGTCAACGCGTCCGTCTAGAATTTGATGTTGAGCAGCACGACCGTTATGGTCGCGTCTTAGCGTATGTGTATTTGGCAGATGGCACATTTGTGAATGCCAAGATCATTCAAGATGGATATGCTTATCCATTGACGGTGCCACCCAATGTACGATACGCACATTTATTTAAACAATGGTTCGACGAAGCTCGAGAACAAAAAAGGGGGTTATGGCAATGAAACAAATTCTGTGTGCATTAAGTTTGTGTTTATTAGTGGGGTGTGCATCTAATCAGGCGATCTATAAAAATTATTCTACCATGGTTGATAAAGGTGATGGGGTAAGCGAACAAGAAGCAAAGATCATTGCCCAACATGCGATCATAGGATCTCAAGAAAAACGTGATTATCGCGTCACGGCACCGGATGTTAAGAACACAATCGAAGCACAAAAATATCCTGATTTTTGGTTTGTGGTCTTTGGGCATAATTGGTTATCCCCGATCTCAACCGACCCAATGGCTAAAACCTATACGGAATTACGTGAAACACAATACTTGGTTGTCATCAACCGTCGCACGGGTGACATCAAGTTTAATGGTCAATGGTATCCCAAGCGTGCGGATAATTTTGATTGGATCTTTGATCCAGATAGTTATCGTAAGGAAAATGCGATTGGTTTGTTCCCAGGCGAGCCCAGTATACCGTTACGTTAATCAACCCATTCGTTGTGTTCAACAGATGCAGGCTCTTGAGGTAAGGCGCGGGTCATCTTCGCTTTTAATAAAGGGGCCTGCATTTGTTGCACAATGTCTTTTGCAAGTGCCTTTCCAATCCCTTTAATCGACGCTAAATGATCCGCTGTGGCTAATTGCATGTCACTGATTTTATGATATCCGTGTGCATACAGCGTGCGGGCACGTATACGGCCAACACCTTGTAGGGTGGATAACTCGACGAGTTCGGAGCGTATGCCGTAACGGACGCGTCGGCGTAATTCATCAATGACAAAGGTGAGGTTCTTAAATTGATTTAGCTGTGCAATTTGTCCAGCCGCATATAATAACCATTGCGCGCTTTCCACATGGCGGTAAATGTCGCCTGGACCAACGCCAAAATCATCGCACAATGTTTCTTCATTTTCCTCGTCGATCCAACGGGCCATGAGCCACATGGTTTTGAGTGTCGCATAAAATGTGTATGCATCTTCGAGGATGGGTAAATCTTGGGGTTTTAAAATAATTTCATCTTCAATGCGCATGGATAATTCTTCAAGCTTTTCATAATCCGCTTTACCCACATTTAACATTTCACTGTCAGGGCAGGTGGCCATCAAATGTAGCAGCCCTAGGTCTGAAAATGATTTTCCTTCATGTATTTTAAATAAACCATCTCGCAGTGTTAAGGCAGTAATTGGATCAATGTAAAGGCGGCTGGTGATATTGCCCAGCGGCGTTGTGAAGAATCGAAAGCCGCTTTTTTCAATGAAACCGTTTTGTTGCAAGAAATCAAAGATTTCACCAATCAAGCCAATCAAGTTAAGTCCTTGACGCTGATGCGCCAAAAATGTTTTGCTTAAGAAATCAAACATGCCATTGATGTCGTGCACATAACCTGCCGCCATCGAGGAGAGCACATGGATGCGTAGCGACGCTTCTGAACTTAATTTTGACGTGACCGCTTCTGGTTTTGCCAAGACAAAGCGTTCGTATAGGGCATTTTGTTCTGATAACGATTTTGCCATGAGCACGGCTTCACCAGAATCATCGTATTGAGGACGACCGGCACGGCCAGCACATTGTTTATATTCTGAGGTGGCAATGAAAGTCATGCCAACACCGCTGGCATAACGTTTGCAATCACGGATGATGGCCCTACGGGCAGGGAGGTTAACACCTGCGGCCAAGGTTGGGGTTGAACAAATGACCTTGATGATGTTCTTCTTAAAATGATCTTCAATCAATTGACGCTGTTTTGGTGTAAGACCGGCATGGTGAAATGCACAGCCATTCATGACGGTATCAGCAAGCTTCTTACAAACTTTTGTCGCCGAGGCTTCGGTTGCAATTTCTTTGGCGAGTTCTTTCAAAATGGCTTTTTCTTCCGGCTTTAATATTTTGTTAACCGTAGGCCCAAGTTCACGGCTACTGGCTTGTGCACTACGACGAGAATTCACAAACACCAACACTTGGCCACTTGCGCGCAATGTATCTAAGGTGAGCTTTGCTAAATCTTCGTCTTCTTCTTCCATGATCATGCGCGTGGAATCATTATTAAAAATGATGCGGTCATTATAAAACACGCCTTCTTTAAGCGGGATGGGCCGCCATGTGCTGGCTGCTAATTCCGCTTTAAGCCAACTGGCAACTTCCAATGCATTGCCAATCGTTGCTGATAAACCTAATATTTGAATATCGGGTTTTAACTGGGTGATGCGCGTGGTTAAAATTTCAAGTGTAGGACCGCGGGATTCATCGTCGATGAAATGAATTTCATCCAGCACGATCAAGGTTAAATGATGGATAAGCCATGTTGATTTAGCACGCAAAAGGGAATCAACCTTTTCTGCTGTTGCGATCAACACATTGTACTTGTCTAAATATTTGCTAGGCGAGTCTAAATCACCGGTCGCAATGCCTACGCTAATGCCCAATTGTTCATATTTGCGTTTAAAGTCATAGAACTTTTCACTCGCTAAGGCTTTGAGTGGGGCAATGTATAAAACTTTGCCTTTGTATTTTAGGATATGCTGCAACAGAGCCAATTCTGCAATCAACGTTTTACCTGCCGCTGTTGGCACCGCCATGATCAAGTTCTTTTTATCTAAGATCCCTTTTTCAATAGCCAACGCTTGAGGTGGATGAAGATTTACAATGCCTTCTTTTTCAAAAATGTCGATGACATTTTGGGGATATTCATATTTTTTGAGGAGTGTTGTGAGGTTCATGCAGTGATTACAACATAAATCATATGTATTGTCAATTTGCACTCTGCTATTTATAATTCAATCTATGCGTTTAGTTGTTCAATTGATTGTGAAGCTTTGACTCCAAGTTGGTAAAGCAATTGTTCGAGAGATTGATTAGCTTTTTTAGTCATGAGTAACGCTTTTATGGTATTCTTTATAGAGTTTAAAGAAAGGATGAATATGAAATCCAATATAGTTTATATATCTAAAGATGTTATGGGTGGTACGCCTGTTTTTCCGAAAACAAGGGTTCCGGTAAAGACTTTGATTGATTACATTGAGTCTGGAGAAACAGTAAATGATTTTTTATTAGATTTTCCTTCAGTCTCAAGAAAACAAATTATTTCAGTTTTAGATTACATGAAGAAAAAGGTATTTGTTTCATGAAAATTTTGTTGGATGAATCGGTACCAAAACGTTTGGGCAAAGAAATTGTTGGACATCAGGTAAGTACGGTTGTGAATAAAGGTTGGTCTGGCAAAAAGAATGGTGAGTTATTACGTTTAGCAGAGAAAGAGTTTGAAATATTTTTGACAGTTGATCAAAATTTACAATATCAGCAAAATGTACATGGGTATAACATAGCAATCGTCGTTTTATCCGCATCATCAAATAGCTTCGAAGTGCTTAAGCCACATATTCCAAAGTTATTAAAGTTTATCAATGTTGGTTTCAAAGTTGGTAAGGTTTATACAATAAAATAATTGGAAAATTTATCTTCATTAATTCAATGAATTCTCTTAAGCCAAGCCAAGCCAAGCCAAGCCAAGCATTAAATTCCTAATAACGATTTGTTTTTTATCTATGTTTTCCACAACCGTCCATGCGGACTTGCGTAATGGGTTGGTGGGGTGGTGGAAGTTTGATGAGGCAAGTGGCAATGCGATTGATTCCAGTGCTTATGGGAATACAGGAACACCAACTGGTACAACTATTGTATCGGGGTGCAAACGCGCTGGGTGTCGTACTTTTAATGATGCATCAACAGAGAAGATAATTGTGGCAGGTAATACTACGTTAGGTAATATGTCAAATGGTATGACAGTTGCGGCATGGTTTAAGTCAAATCAGACGAGTACAAGTACAGATGATTATATTTTATGTAAAGCTTCCAGCACACAAATTGAATATGGATTATATTTAGCGGCGCCTACTAGTTTCAAAGTCTGCTTTAATACTTATGATAATGCTTGGCATGGTGTGTGTTCTGATGGTTCTGGTTATAATGATAATAATTGGCATTTAGCAGTCGGTGTTTTTAATGGAACAACAAATCGTGTATATGTTGATGGTGCCATACAAAGTGGTAGTGAGGGCAGTGCGGTCCCTACAACGGATACAGCAAATTTATGTTTAGGTACATTTTGTGCATCTGGTGGAAGTGGTTTTGCTGGTGCATATTTTAAGGGAAGTATTGATGATGTCCGCATTTACAACCGCGCTTTATCAGTCCAAGAGGTGCGGGAGCTTTATGTTCCGGGGATTGTGTTGCGGAATGGGGTTGTGAGGAATGGGAAGATTAATCAATAGTATTGCTGCAGTATAAGTTTTTCTTTATAATCAAATCCATGCGTTTAGTTATTCAGCGGGTTAAAAAAGCATCCGTCACCGTTAATCAGGAAACCATTGGGGCCATTGAGCAGGGGATGCTCATTCTTTTAGGTGTGGGTAAGGCTGATAATGAATCTGTGGTTGATCAGTTGGTCAAGAAGGTGGTTGAACTGCGGATTTTTGATGATGCTAATGGTAAGATGAATCTCAGCGCGCTTGACGTTAACGCCGCTTTTTTAGTTGTATCTCAATTTACACTCCTTGGGTCTTGTGACAAAGGCCGTCGACCATCGTTTGATGATGCAGCTGATCCTGTCTTAGCAGAAAAATTATATGAATATTTTGTCCAAGCGCTTAAAAAACATCCAAACACGGTTGCCACAGGTCGTTTTCGCGCTATGATGGAAGTCAGCTTGGTCAATGACGGGCCGGTAACGTTTGTGATGGATAACGCATGACCATCATCGATACCCACGCCCATATAGACCATCTAGAAGATTTAGATAATGTGCTGTTGCGCGCCAAACAGGCCAAGGTTTCAGACATTGTGGCCATGAGCGTTGATTTAGCGTCGATGCAGCAGGTTTTAGATATCGCAAAAAAGAATCTTGAGCCGCGCATTCATCCGGCGATTGGTGTGCATCCAGGTAAAGTAAAGCCAGAAATTCATGATGAGGTTGTTGCTTTCATGAAGGCGCATGTTGCACAAGCGAAGGCCGTCGGTGAAACAGGTTTAGATTATTGGTATAAGTGGGTGCGTAAAGATGAGGTTGAGCGTCAAAAGCAGCAAGATTCTTTTCGCTTTCATTTAGAATTTGCCAAAGCATATGATTTACCCATCGTCATCCATAGCCGTGGGGCATGGAAAGAATGTTTAGCCATGGCACAGGCTGTAGGGACATCAAAGGCGTTGTTTCATTGGTATAGCGGACCTGTTGATGTGATGAAAAAGATCCTAGATGCGGGCTATTATGTGTCAACGTCGCCAAGCGTTGGCTATAGTGTTGAGTCACAGCAGGCGATGCGCGAAGCGCCTTTAGATCGCATTTTAATTGAAACCGATGCACCGGTGTATTATCGGGATCCCGCTGGAGAATACTTAGCAGAACCTAAAGATGTTTGGAAAACATTAAAACATTTAAGCGCTTTAAAATCGGTCGACGAAAATAAGCTTTTAGAACAAGTAAATTCAAACGCAAAACGTTTTTTTGGGATTGTATAATGAAAAATAATTTAAAGATCATTTTAGGGGTCGTTCTTATTGTTGCCTTAGGGGTGGGTGGGTGGTTTATCTATATGACCTATGGGCCAAAGCTGTCCATGGAAGATGTAGTTCCGTCAAAAGCCTTGGTTTATGGCCAATTAAAAAATCCCATTACTTATTGGGATAATTTTGAAAAGAGCGAGTTTTATAAAAGTTTGTCATCGATCGATATGCCGGATGTGTTGCGTCGCAACAATGTGCCTCAGAAAAAAGCAGATCAATATCAGAAAAGCTATCAAGAAATCCTAGCCATTCTAAAGAATCCTATGGTTGGAAAATTATTGGGCAAGGAAGTTGCCTTTGCGGTTTACCCAACCAAGGATCCAAAGGCGGGGGTGATGTTAGTCACGCGTTCGTCCACGTCGATACAAGTGGCGGCAAATTTAAGTTTGTTCTTAAAAGATTTAGGTGAAGACATTGAGGTTAAGAAGGATGTTGTTGATGGTCATGTGGTGATGCATTTAGTTTTTAAGAAAAAGAAAGTTGCCTTTAAGTACGCCCATATCCAAGATTTGTTGGTGTTTACCGATGAGAATAGTGCTCTTATCAATGATGTGATTCAAACGGTGGCGCGTAAACGCCCATCGATCAAGGCCGACGAACAATTTAAAGACTTGTCTGCTAATTTCTATCCTAATGCTCAAGGCACACTGTATGTAGATATCAAGGGCGTGCTGGCTGCAAATGAAGGATGGTCGACATTGTCAAAACCGATTGGTTTTAATGCCTATGGGGTTTCGTTCTTACCAGGAGCAACAACGCGGTATAAGTTTTTAGTCACATATGATGATCAAAAAATAGATCCGATGGCAAAAAAACTTCTTTCATGCGCTCCTGTTGATCAAAATGCGTTATCGTTGGTGCCGCCATTGTCGATTGCGTATCACTGGGGTGGGTGTTATCAATTTGCTGATATTGCCACTCAAATAAGAGATCAGGCACAGAAAGCGTTGGAGGGTCAACCAAAGCGCATTCGAAAATCTTTGCAGAAGAAAATCTCCTCGCAGGAAACAACAGATTTTATAAGCCTATTAGGGCAAGAAGCAGGGTTTTATATTACCGATGTTGATACCCAAGGCATGTTCCCATATCCGCGTGTTTTATTGTTTTTAAAGATGACGGACCCAATGCGGGCAAAATCATTATTGGAAGAATCGATTACGGCTAAAAATGCTTTTAGCTTGATTGCCCAAGAAGATTATAACGGCAATAACATTCATTTTATTGCTCTGCCTTTGGGCGGCAACATGGATCCCGCCTTTGCTTTTCAAGGGAATTATTTCTTATTGGCGTCCAGTCGACAATTGATCAAGAAGTCGATGGATAGTTACAAAGATCCTTCAAAGTCACTGTTAGAGGATAAAACATTTAAAACGTTGGATTTTAATACAGGAACAAAGGCACAGGGAATTTTCTATTTCAATGTTAAGGCGATGGCAAGTCGCATGTTGGGCGTCTTAGACTGGTATGATCGTTATATGTCAAATCAAGTTGAGTTAGCAGCGACGTTCAAACGTGAGGCAGCTCTTAAGAAGAAACAATTGGCCGAAGATTTGATTAGTCAGAAGCAAGAAATAGATCTGGCCAAGGCCAAGATGAAAGAGTGGCAAGAAAAGCCTATAGAAGGCTTAGGTCCTGATGAGTTAGCTCTAAATGCAGATACCATTAAGAATTTTGAAGCTCAAATTGAACAGGTGCAAACAGTTATTAAAGATAATATTGCCCAAGTCAAAGAAATTGATCAGGCCATCACCAAGAATGCTTCCCAAGTTGAAAATTATCGTAAGATCATGTATAACGGGTCACATGTTTTGGCGCCTTTATTTAAAGGGTTTCAATCATTAAACGCGGGGGGCATTAAGTTTTATACGTTGCCAAATACCGTAGCTGCAGAATTTATGTTGAATTAAATGCGTTAACATTTTAGAATCTGGGGGCAAATGCGTAAGAATTGTTTTGTAGGACTGGCAAAACTCATTTGTTTGATCATATTCTGTAGCTCATTAAGTGGCTGCATGTTGTTTGCCTTGCCAGGACAAGTCATTGGGGGCGTTTTTGGTTTGTTAGGCCAAGCGTTTCAATTAGCCCAGAGTATGCCTAAACCTCCACCGTGGATGTTTTTTTAAATGTTCAAAATTGTAAACAAACAGATCATCGCTTTAAACATCAAACGCATCGATATTTCTGCTCCAAGCGTTGCATCAAAAGTAATGGCCGGTCAATTTATCATGATCGCGCCAACGGCATCAACAAAATCTATCCCAATGTCTGTTGTTGAAGCGGATGACCGTAAAGGTGTTATCACGCTCATCGTTCATGAGGTGGGGCCAGTGACTCAAACATTAGGGGCAATGTCGATAGGTGATCAAGTGGCGTCCATTGTCGGGCCCCTTGGTAAACCATCGGTCATTGATCAATATGGTTTTGTGATTTGCGTAGCGACGGGGATTGGGGCTGCTCAGATTCTGCCCATTTGTCGGGCCTTAAAGAAAAAAGGCAATAAGGTGCTTGGGATCATCGGCGCAAAATCCAAAAAAGTGTTGATGTTAGAATCCCAAATGCGTGTGGTCTGTGATGAATTATTTATCACAACCAATGATGGTTCGTATGAGCGTAAGGGTTTAGCTTCACAGCTGATGAAAGAACTTTTAGAGAAGTACAAAGTTAAGGCCGTGTATGCCATTGGTTCTGTGGATATGATGCAACATGCCACGCGTATGGCACAAGCAAATAATATTCCTGTGTGGGTAACGGTCAATTCTTATATGGTTAATGGTTTAGGTTTTTGTGGTTCTTGTCGCGTCAAGGTGGGCAATGGTTTTCAATTGGCATGTGTCGAGGGGCCACAATTTGACGGACGGACGATTGATTTTGATGATTTAGCGAAACGTGATGCGGCATTTAAGGAGAATACATGGGGAAAACAAAATCTCCCATCCAGCCCAAAGAGCGACGGGTTTCCAACGTTAATGAAGTCATTCTTGGGTATGGGAAAAAAGAAAATGTAGACGAAGCACGTCGTTGCCCACAATGTGCGGTGGCGACCTGTTTACCAGGATGTCCTTTAGGCATTGATATCCCAGGGTTTATTCGTTTATTGCGTGAAGACGACGCCGTTGGTGCTCTGACACGCATCCGTTTGCAAAATCCATTTCCTGCCATTTGTGGCCGCGTGTGTCCAGCGCCATGTGAAGGTGTTTGTGTTTTTAACGACGAGGGGGCACCCATTTCCATCCGATTATTAGAGCGATATGCCTCGGATATGGGCAAGGCTAAATTACCAAAAGAAAAGCAGCTGCCTTTGATTAATCGCAAAGTTACAATTGTTGGTTCAGGCCCGTCGGGTATGAGCGCAGCGTTTTATTTAGCCCAAGCTGGCGTGAGTGTGACCATGCTTGAAGCCATGCCTGAGCCAGGCGGGTTGTTGCGTTATGGCATTACCGAGTTTCGTTTGCCTAAACGTGTGCTAGATGAACAATTTGCCATGTTGGCCAGCATGGGTGTGATTGTTAAAACCAATGCTTTTGTCGGCGTGACGATCACCATGAATGAGATTTTTGCAACAAACCAAGCGGCAGTTTTGTTCACCTTAGGTGCTGCTGTTGCCAACTTTGTCGACTTAAAAGGGCATCATCTTGGTGGTGTTTACTATGTTACGGAATTATTGATGCGTGCCCAGCAATTATCCAAGAATGTAAAACTTGATGCTAAGGACATTTGGCATGGCAGTCATACCATTGTGGTTGGTGCGGGTGGCCCAGCCTTAGATGCGGCGCGACTTTCCATCCGTGCAGGTCAAAAAGTTACTTTGATCTTTGATGGGTTAGAAGAACAGATGAATGTGCGGCCAGAAGATTTAGCGTTAGCGCAAGAAGAAGGTGTTGTGATTTTATCGCCCATGAAGGTTTTATCTATTGAAGACAATGCCCATGGTTTTTGTAAAGGGGTGATGGTGAAACCTTTGGATGTTATTGAAGAAGAAGGTCAGTTGATGGTTAAAGAAGGAAATGAAGCAAGTAAGTTAATAGAAGCTCAAACCGTGATTTTATCGACGGGCAGAAAACCAAATACATTTATCCGCCAACATTTGCCGCAATTAAAATTAGATGACGATGGCAGCATTTGGGTGGACGCACAAACTGGTTTAACCAGCATTGAAAAAGTTTTCGCGGCCGGCAATGTGGTGACAGGTGCGGGCAGTGTTGTTGATGCGATTGCAAGTGGTAAAGAAGCCGCTAAAAAAATATTGGAATTCTTAAAAACATGACATTGCATGATATCCAACTGAAGAAGAAATCCGCACAGAAGATGACGATGTTAACCGCTTACGATTATCCAACAGCGCATCTGATGGATCAAAGTGGCATAGATATTATTTTAGTCGGAGATTCCTTAGCCAATGTGGTCTTAGGATTAGATTCAACCACGCAAGTAGGCATGATTGAAATGTTGCATCATTGCAAAGCCGTGACCCGCGCGGTCAAACATGCGTTTGTCGTTGGGGACATGCCCTTTGAAGCCTATCAGATTGATGCACAAAAAGCCGTGGCCAATGCGCGGTTATTTATCGACGAGGCTAAGTGTCATGCGGTAAAATTAGAATGGTTTGAAGGGTGTGCACAAGTTGCTGCTTCAATTGTTAAAGCGGGCATTCCTGTGATGGGCCATGTTGGTTTAACACCACAGACAGTGACGTCCAAACAGGGGATGAAGGTGCAAGGTAAGGATGCTGCGTCAGCCATGCGCATTCGTGAGCAAGCCAAGGCCTTAGAGGCAGCGGGTTGTTTTGCCATCGTTTTAGAATGTATTCCGAAATCATTAGCAGGCATCATCACCAAAGAATTAACCATACCAACCTTTGGCATTGGGGCAGGCGTATTATGTGACGGGCAAGTGCTTGTCAGTCATGATGTGCTTGGTCTTTCATTAAAATATAGCCCTAAGTTTTCAAAGAAATTTGTCGATCTAAGCCCTTTGATCGTCGATGCTTTTAAAAAATACAAAGAAGCTGTGACCTCGGGCGCTTTCCCCGATGACGCCCATTCATTTCATGAATCTAATCCTGCTGTTTAAAGAAGACTTCATAGAGCCCAACCGCGTGCGTTTATCTGGTCGACGATTTGACCACATAACATCGGTATTAAAAGTGCAACTTGGCTCTGAGCTTTGTGTTGGTCAATGCGATGGTAAAATTGGTAAGGGTAAGGTTGTTGTTTTAAATGACGCGGTTGAATTAGATGTTGTTTTAGAGATGGCGCCACCCGCACCATTAGATGTAACATTGATATTAGCGTTACCCCGACCACATTTATTAAAACGTTCATTGTTTTTTGCCAGCATGCTTGGGATTAAAGAAATTCATCTATTAAATTTTAATCGTGTCGAAAAAAGCCTATGGAATTCTTCAGCGCTAAAGGAGGATGCCATTAGAGAACATTTGACCTTAGGTTTAGAACAAGCCAAAGACACTCAAATGCCAATGGTGACGTTGCACCCACAATTTAAGCCGTTTGTTGAGGATCAACTACCAAATATGATCAAAGGCGCCACAACCATTGTCGCTCATCCAGACGGCGACACCATCACAACCGCCACATTTCCTAAACCCATCACGTTAATCATAGGCCCAGAGGGGGGTATTATCCCGTATGAGCTTGAATTATTATCCAACGTTGGCGCTATCAAAGCCAGCTTTGGCCCTCGGATCCTACGTGTTGATGCAGCCTTAGCTTACATCGTTTCAAGATTGTTCTAAAAATTGCCTACACAAGCCGCTTGCATTTCTAAACTCTTTTCGCTACAATAGCCGCTTCTATGACAGATGCAACCCTTATGGATAAGATCGTTGCGGTTTGTAAACGTCGCGGTTTTATCTTTCAATCTTCAGAAATTTATGGTGGTTTAAGCGGCGCTTGGGACTATGGTCCGATGGGTGCGGAGCTTAAACGCAATGTTAAAGCCGCGTGGTGGCAAAGCGTTGTTCATTTTCGTGACGACGTGATGGGGCTTGATTCAAGCATCCTCATGCATCCAACCACATGGAAAGCTTCCGGCCATACCGATAATTTCACCGACGTTTTAGTCGACTGCCGCAAATGCAAACGCCGTTTCCGTCAAGATCATTTAAAGGGTAAGTGTCCAAATTGTGGTGGTACGGAATTCACCGAACCACGCGCATTTAATCTCATGCTTAAAACGAGCGTCGGGGCAATGGAAGATTCTTCATCTGTTGTGTATTTGCGTCCTGAAACTGCCCAAGGTATTTTTGTTAACTTTACCAATGTGATTGATGCCACCCATCGCAAGCTTCCTTTTGGTATTGCACAAATTGGTAAATCATTTCGTAATGAAATTACTCCTGGAAATTTTACATTCCGTACCCGCGAATTTGAACAAATGGAAATCGAATATTTCTGTCGCCCAGAAGATGCGGCCACGAAATATGAAGAATGGATCAAGGCGCGTTATCAATGGTACTTAGATCTAGGCATACGCAAAGAAAATTTAAAATTACGCGTGCATGATAAAGATGAGTTAGCCCATTACGCGGCAGGGTGTACGGATGTCGAATATGAATTCCCATTTGGTTTGTCCGAACTTGAGGGTATTGCCAATCGTGGTGATTACGATTTAAAACAACACGCGCAATTCTCCGGCAAAGATTTGATGTACCATGATCCTGTAACTAATGAGAAATTTTATCCTCATGTCATTGAGCCATCCGGCGGTTGTGACCGAGGGACTTTGGCATTTTTGGTTGATGCTTACCATGAAGAAATGGTCAATGATCAAACCCGTGTCGTGATGAAATTCCACCCAAAATTAGCGCCTATAAAAGTTGCGATCTTGCCTTTATTAAAGAAGAATGAAGGGATTGTTGCGCTCGCTAAGAAATTAAAATCAGAACTTCAAAAAGATATTGTTTGTGTGTATGATGATTCAGCTGCGATAGGGAAGTTGTATCGTAGGCAAGATGAAGTTGGTACCGTGTTCTGTGTTACCGTCGATGTGCAATCCTTAGAAGATAAACAAGTCACTGTTCGGGACCGCGACACCATGAAACAAGAGCGCGTTTCCGTTGATCAATTGCACAAATATTTAAAAGATCGTTTATAACATCATTAAAGAAAGGTTTTAAAGCAATGGCAAACAAGCATGTGTATTCTTACGGCGCTGGAAAAGCGGAAGCTAAAGGTCAAGAATTAACCAAGAACGTCTTAGGTGGTAAAGGCGTTGGTTTAATGGAAATGACCTCTATTGGAATCAACGTTCCTGCCGGTTTTACCGTCACGATTCAAACCTGCGAAGAATATTACAAATTAGGCCGTAAACTTCCAAAAGGTTTAGAAAAAGAAGTCATCGATGCTGTTAAGAAGTTAGAAAAAACAGCAGGCAAAAAATTAGGCGATGCCAATGATCCATTATTAATTTCAGTCCGTTCCGGCGCTGCGCGTTCTATGCCAGGGATGTTGGAAACCATTTTGAACTTAGGGTTGAATGACAAGTCCGTCGAAGGTTTGGCGAAGAAAACCAATAACCCACGTTTCGCCTATGACTCTTACCGCCGTTTCATCCAAATGTATTCTTCAACCGCCATGGGCTTATCCAAGCAACCTATGGAAGACATGCTCCATGATATGAAGCATAAATTAGGTATCAAGAATGACCCAGAAATCCCTGCCGAAGAATTAAAGAAGTTATGTGATCAATTCAAAGCATTTTACAAACAACACAAAAAAGAAGATTTCCCACAAGACCCAATGAAACAATTATGGGGCGCGATCATGGCTGTTTTCAACAGCTGGGAAGCTGAAAAAGCACAAACCTACCGTCGTGTAGAAAAGATCACCGACCTTAAAGGTACAGCCGTTAACATCGTCCAAATGGTGTTCGGTAACAAGGGTGAAAATTCTGGTACAGGTGTTTGCTTTACCCGCGATCCAAATACTGGCGAAAATATTTTCTACGGTGATTACTTGATCAATGCTCAAGGTGAAGACGTTGTTGCTGGTATCCGCACACCGCTCAAACTTGAAACATTAAATGAAACCATGCCTAAAGCGTATGATCAATTGTGTGCCGTTCGTGCGATCCTTGAATCCTATTATAAGGAAATGCAAGATCTTGAATTCACGATCGAAGATGAAAAGTTATATATGTTGCAATGCCGCACTGGTAAACGTTCTCCGTCGGCTGCGTTTGCAATCGCCTTAGATCATGCAACCAAACCATTATTATCTAAAGCGCAAGCTGCAGATTTAGTGAAAAAAGGTTACTTGCCAAAGAAATATGCAGAAATGGCTGTTAAGCCAGTTTTATCTAAAGAAGAAGCTGTCTTACGTATCAATTCCGATGATATCGAACGCTTGTTCTATCCTGTTATCGATACAAAGAAGATCAGCGTTGAAGAATTAAAGAAAATTAAAATTGGTGCTGGTATTAATGCTGTCCCAGGTGCCGCCGCAGGTAAGGTTGTCTTTACTGCCGAAGAAGCTGAAAAATTAGCGCATAAGGGTGAACCGGTCATCTTGGTTCGTAAGGAAACAAGCCCTGAAGACGTCGGTGGTATGCACGCTGCTAAGGGTATCTTAACAGCGACGGGTGGTAAAACCTCTCACGCCGCTGTTGTTGCCCGCGGTTGGGGTAAATGCTGTATCGTCGGATGTGAAGCTTTAAACATCAATTATGAAACAAAGTCATTTGTCATCAATGGCAAAACCGTTAAGCATGGTGATTACATCACCTTAGATGGATCTGCTGGTGAGATCTATTTAGGTAATTTGTCACTCAAAGAACCAGAATTACCTGCAAGCTACTACACAATCCTCAAATGGGCAGACACATTTAGAACCATCAATGTGCGCACCAATGCCGACACACCATACGATGCGCAAAACGCCATCAACATGGGGGCTGAAGGTATTGGTTTATGCCGTACAGAACACATGTTCTTTGATACTGAAGAACGCCGTTTAGCGATTCAGGAAATGATCGTTGCTGATACCTTGGCTTCTCGTAAAGATGCCTTAGCGAAATTATTACCATTCCAACGCAATGACTTCTATGGCATTTTCAAAGCAATGAATGGCAAACCTGTAACAATCCGTTTGATTGATCCACCGTTACATGAATTCACTCCAAAAGATCATGCCGGTGTTGAGAAGTTAAGTAAGATCACAGGCATTTCACCTGAAAAGATCAAACATCGTTGCGAACAATTGCATGAATCTAATCCAATGCTCGGTCACCGTGGTTGCCGTTTGTGTATCACATATCCAGAAATCTTGGACATGCAAATCACCGCGATCATTGAAGCGGCGATCAAGTGCGTTAAGGAAGGCATCAAGGTTTATCCAGAAATCATGCACCCCTTGACCATCGATAGAAAAGAACTTAGAATCTTAGAGCAACAAACACGTGTCGTGGCGGATGCTTTAATCAAACAAGCCAAGGTTAAATTACCTTACCTTGTTGGTACCATGATTGAAATCCCACGCGCCGCATTGTTGGCTAATGAATTAGCTGAAGTCGCTGAATTCTTTAGCTTTGGTACAAACGATTTAACACAAATGACCTTAGGTTTATCCCGTGATGATGCTGGCCGTTTCTTGCCAACATATGTAGCGACGGAAAAAGATGGCGGTAAAGGCATCTTCCGTGATGATCCATTCCAAAGCTTGGATCAATCAGGCGTCGGGATGCTCGTTAAGATGGGTATTGAACGCGGCCGTTCCACCCGCAAGAATTTGAAAATTGGTATTTGCGGTGAACATGGCGGTGAAGCAGAAAGCGTTAAGTTCTGTCACAGAGCAGGGATGAATTATGTTTCTTGTTCTCCTTACCGCGTGCCGATTGCACGTTTAGCAGCCGCGCAAGCAGCGATTGCTGATAAAAAGGGTAAGAAAAAATAACCCGTTAAACTGGGGATATAATGGATCCAATAAAAGTCTATCTTAAAGAAATTAAGAACATCCCATTATTGACGGCGGCGCAAGAAGTTGAACTTGCCAAACGCATTCAAAAAGGGGATAGATCCGCACGTGATGCCATGATCAAAGCAAACTTACGTTTGGTCATTAGCATTGCGAAACGCTACACCAACTTAGGGATCGCTTTAAGTGACTTGATTGAAGAAGGCAATATTGGTCTCATGCGCGGGGTTGATAAATTTGATCCCGATAAAGGATTTCGTTTTTCAACGTATGCGGCATGGTGGATCAAGCAAGGGATATCCCGTGCGATCATCGACCAAGGCAAAATGATCCGCGTTCCGGTTTACTTGAACGAAGAGATTATGAAGTACCGCAAGATGGTTGAAAAGTTAACGCATTCCTTGCGTCGTCGCCCTAGTGTTGCAGAAATTGCTAAGAAATTAAAAGTCTCCGTCGATAAAGTGCGTGAACTTGAAGGTGCCATCACTAAGATGTCCAGTTTGGATGCGCCTTTAGGAGAAGACGGTGAAGGACAAATCAAAGACATCATCGAAGATGAATCCATGGCAGCGCCGGATGCTTCGGTTGAGATGTTCCTCAATAAAGAACGAGCTCAATCATTGCTTAATTGGTTAGACGAGCGTGAGCGCACCATCATTGAAATGCGTTATGGTTTAACCGAAGATGGGGTGGAGCACACCTTATCAGAAATTGCCAAGAAATTAACCATTTCCCGTGAACGTGTCCGTCAGATTCAAGAATTAACCATTAAGAAATTGAAAAAATATTTAAACGAGAAAGAATCACAAGGGGAGGAAAAGTAATGGCAGGGGCAACAAAAAGAAAACCAATCTATGTGCTCATCTTACCTCGTTTCGAAGATATTTTTCATGCCTACTATACCGGTGAAATCACCAAGGGTGTAAATCTAGCTGCATCACGTTTGAATGTGGACTTCTTAGTTCACATCACCGACCGTGATGATCATAGCTCATGGTTGGATGCCACCTTGCTTGACCGCAAGCACGTCGATGGTGTTCTCTTTGCTGATATTGACAATGACATTGATATCGTCAAGAAAGCCATCATGCGCGGCATGCCATGTTTGGTTTTAAACAATATCATTTCTGAACCTATCAATTACATTGCCGTCAATAATTACAAAGCCGCATATAATGTGGTCGAAGAATTTATTAAGCTCGGGCATACCAAGATTGCAACCATCGCCGGTGATTTAACCACCCAAGCTGGCAGTGCTCGTTTGGAAGGGTATCATGATGCGTTAAAGAAGCACAACATTGAACCAGAAAAAAGTTATATTAAAAACGGTGGTTTCTTACGTACGCCTGCCCGTCAAGCAACACAAGACCTTTTGAAATTAAAGGAACGTCCAACTGCCATTTTTGCGGCATCTGATGTCATGGCTTTAGAAGTGTTGGATGTGGCAAAATCTAAAAAGATTTCTGTGCCCGATGAATTGGCTGTTTGTGGTTTTGATGATAATCCGTTAAATACACATTCACCCATCAAATTAGCGACGGTCGCTCAGCCGTTAGTTGAAATGGGTCGTTTAGGTTTAGAAATGTTGTATCAAGTCAGTAACGGTAAGGCAAAATTACCTGTCAAAGAAGTTTTGCCTGCAAAATTTGTACGTGCAAAGTCCATGGGAGCGTTTTAATATGACCGTCGAAGATTTGAAAAAACACATCCGTGATATCCCTGATTTTCCAAAGAAGGGGATTATCTTTAAAGATATTTCAACACTTTTAAAGCACAAAGCAGCTTTTAAGAAAACTATTGATGCGTTGGCTGCCAAGTATAAGGGTGAAAGAATCGAATATGTCGTCGGTGTTGAAGCGCGCGGATTTATCTTTGGTTCTGCTTTGGCCTATAAATTAAATGCTGGTTTTATCCCTGTGCGTAAAAAAGGCAAACTTCCTTATAAGACCAAGAGTGTAACCTATCAATTAGAATATGGTTCTGATACACTCGAAATGCACGAAGATGCCATCGCACCCAATGCCCGTGTTTTAGTCGTTGATGACTTGCTTGCGACCGGCGGAACGGTTAAGGCTGTTGTTGATCTGTTAAAAACCCAAAAAGCAAAACTTGTTGGCGTGGCATTTATCATCGAGCTTGGCTTCTTAAAAGGAAAAGCTAAACTCAAAGGCTTTCCTGTGCATTCCTTAATCAAGTACTAATGCAACCAAAAAAGTTTTTACCGGCAATTTTCCTGCTTACGATCGTGATCGCTGCAGTGAATCATGCAATCATTGCAAATTCCTTCCAGTCGTGGTTTGAACCATTAGTGCTTGTTGTTCACATCATCATTGTTTTTCTACTTTATGTTTTCTTGCAAATGCGTGTCGGTGTAAGGGCGTCAATCGTGGGAGCATTGCTCTTTGCACTATTCCCAGGACATGCATATGTTTTTGCGTCAGGTATTGCCAATGTTGGAACAGTGGCTATTTATGTCATCACATGGTTTATTGCGGCATATTTGGCAATAGGCTATGAACGATTTTATAAATTTTTAAAAACCCAAGAGCCGTTGGTGCGTCATTTATTCTTAGTCGGTGTTTATGTGTTAATTGCATCCATGGTGTTGATGACATTGCAGATTAATTTGATATGGCAAAATAGCCAGTCTTTGTGGAAATATCGCGTCGAGCATTATCAAACACCGGAAGCATTAAATAAGTGGGCTAAGATCTTATATCAAATGCAGGGCAAGAAAGACGAGGCAAAAGCAATTTATCAACGTGCCATTGAAGTTTATCCCAAGTACATTGAAAGTTATTTAGATCTATGTGAGATTTATTATAATGAAAGCAAGAGTGAGAATTTAGTACGTTTGTCGAATCAGCTTCTAGCTGCTGTTCCAGAAGATCCGGATGTGTATTTAAGATTAATGGAAATTTATCATAAAGCCATCGCACGTTTTCCAGACGCAAAGATTTATCAGGAAAAGCGCGAAGAGATGCTTGCCCAATATGAACAGATTTCAAAGCGTAAAAATTATTCAGCCAATGATTATTATAATCTAGGATTTCTGTATGAACAGGTTGGTGGTTTTGAGCAAGCCATGCGTTATTACCGTAAGGCCTTGGAGTTGGATCCCAAACATGAGAAATCATTGTTTAATGTAGCAAATCGCCTGCAGCAAGTGGGGGATTATAAAAATGCTATCATCGTTTATGAGCGCATCATTAAACTATATCCGCGCACAACCAGTGCATATTTGAATCTAGGAATCATCGCTAATGCCTTAGGTGATGTTAATAAAGCCCGCATCATGTATGAGCAAGTCATCAAGATTGATTCAAATAATGCTCAAGCATATTTTAACTTAGGTTATTTAAATGAAACCGCAGGCGAATTGCGAGAAGCGCTAAACGATTATGAAAAAGCTGTAGAAATTAATCCCAAGCACGGTGAGGCTTATTATAATATGGGTAATGTCTACGCAACATTAGGCCAAAATGCTGAAGCCATTGCATCATATTTAAAGACCATAGCGATAAATCCAAACCATTTAAACGCTTTTGTGAATTTATCCATATTATCGTTTAAAGCCAAAGATTTTAAAGGAGCTATCCATTACTTGGAAGAAGCCCAACTTTTAGGGTATACTCCTCCTGAAGGGTTTGCAAAAGCCTTGGAGCCATATAAAAGAAAGTAATTAGAGATTAGAAATTTGAAATTTGATACATCTTCACATCTCTAATCTCAAATCTCGAATTTCTAAAGCAACACAGTTGCTTTTTATGCGCCTGTAGCTCAATTTTGGATAGAGCGAGACACTCCTAACGTCTAGGCTGACCGTTCGATTCGGTCCAGGCGCACGTTTTACTCTGCGTAACAATACGTATTGACTCACCCGCACCAATCTGGTATAAATAAGTTAAATAATGACGTATATAAATCATTGAGGGCAATATGGCTGTTGGATTGTTAATTTTAGCTAGCGTTTTGTACCTGGTTTTTTACACGGCACGTAAGTTTTCTTCGACTAGAAAAAAGACTTGCGGGCATTGTTCGTAAAGGGACTATGAGTTTCTTCGATAAAATATTTAAAAAAGACACCTGTGTTTGTCATGCGTCATCCAAAAACTTAACCCAAGCAAAGTCACGCAGTCGGCTTAAGGTTGAGTGTTTATGTGGTGAAGAGGGTATCTGTGATCGTTTGCGTGAGATGGGTTTTTGTGAGTCATCTGTGATTGAAAAGGTTGCCGACAGCGGCACTTTGATCTGCAAAGTGTGTGATACAAAAGTTATCCTAAGTAAAGAATTGGCTAAGAATATCATCGTCAAAGACATTTGCTCTTGCGTTGGACATGAACATAAACATGTTGGTGGCGCAGTGATCTTAAGTGATATGAAAGTTGGGCAACGGGGAACATTAGCCAATTTTGATTTTGAAGAATCTGAGCGTTTGGAAGAAATGGGTTTAACCCCAGGCGAAGAAATTGAGATCATACGTTATGCGCCTTTAGGTGATCCAATTGAAATTAAAATCCGCGGTTATTTATTGTCACTACGCAAGCAAGAAGCCAATCTCATTAAGGTTAATCTACTGTAAGCAATGCCATCTACTTTAAAAACAACTCCTCATCGCACCATCGCCTTAGTCGGAAATCCTAATTCTGGTAAAACAACGTTGTTTAATGCATTGACCCATTTAAGACAAAAAGTTGGCAACTATGCTGGCGTTACGGTCGAGAAAAAAACAGGTGTTCTAGATTTAGGTCAGCAACAACAGGTTGATATCATTGATTTACCAGGGACCTATAGTTTATCGGTGCGATCTCCTGACGAGCAAATTGCCCGTGATGTCTTATTTGGCAAGGAACAAGGGATAAGCCCTGTTGATTTGGTTATATGTGTTGTTGATGCGGGGAATTTAGAACGCAATTTATATTTGGTCACCCAAGTCCAAGATTTAGGCCTACCTGTTATTTTAGTCTTGAATATGATGGATGAAGTCAAACGTCAGGGTAAGACCATTGATGTGTCCAAATTATCAGCGCATTTAGGGATTCCTATTGTCGAGGCCATCGCAAATCAAAACGTTGGCATCGAGCCTATCAAGACATTGATTCGTAGTATTGTCCAAGTCCAATACAAGCGCAGTTGGCGCATGGCACCACAAATGGAAACATTGGCGCAAGAAATGGCAAGGGCTTTAAGTAAACTCGAGAAGCTTTCTAGCCAAGTAGCTTTTGCAGAAGCGCTGAATTTATTATCTCAATCTAAAGTTGATCCGAAGCGTTTTAAAAATCCTGAAACATATTCCGTTGTGACAACAATTTTGCAACAAGTCGCTTTGCAAGGTGTTTCAGCGCGCACTGCGGTCATTGAAGCACGTTATGATTGGATTAAATTCATCATCAAAGAGTCGGTGATTCAAGCAAAATCCGATGGGTTAGATCTAACTGAAAAGTTGGACCGTGTTCTAACACATAAAGTTTTTGGTTGGATGTTTTTTGTTGGCATCATGGGTTTAATGTTTTATGCCATCTTTACCTTGGCAAGTATACCCATGGATTTTATCAATGGCTTGTTTACGATGATAGGGGATTGGATCGGTGGAAAGCTCCCTGATGGTGACTTAAAAGATTTATTGGTCAATGGGGTGATTGCGGGTGTCGGCGGGGTTGCGATATTCTTACCACAAATTTTGATTCTGTTTTTCTTCATTGGCTTATTGCAAGACACGGGCTATATGGCTCGTGCCGCGTTTATCATGGACCGCGTGATGAGCAAAGTTGGTTTACACGGTAAATCCTTTATTCCGTTATTAAGTTCTTTTGCCTGTGCAATCCCAGGGATTATGTCGGCCCGAACCATCGAGAGTCCCAAAGATCGTTTGGTCACCATCCTAGTTGCGCCACTCATGAGCTGTTCTGCGCGATTACCCGTCTATGCCATCATGATTGCGGTCATGATGCCGCAAGCTAATGCCTTTCAAAAAGCAATGATCATGCTTGTTTTATACCTCTTAGGCATTGTTGGCGCCTGTTTGATGGCGTGGTTATTTAAGAAAACATTATTACGTTCCGTTAAACCTGTCTTCCTAATGGAATTGCCGCCATATCGCTTCCCGTCGTGGAAAACAATTGCTTTGCACATGTGGGAACGAAGCAAATTATTCTTACAAAGGGCAGGGACAGTGATCTTAGCATTGTCGATCATCCTCTGGGCTTTGATGGCCTATCCAAAACATGAGGGACTAGATGAATCAGCAGCATTAAAACATAGTTATGCAGGCCAAGTAGGCACATTCATTGAGCCTGTGATTAAACCTTTGGGTTATGATTGGCGCATTGGGATTGGTCTGGTTGCGTCATTTGCGGCCCGTGAAGTTTTTGTATCAACGATGAATATTGTTTTCAATATTGGACAAGATGCGAATGATGATTCATTAAAGCAAGCATTTGATAAGGCTGAATGGCCTGATGGTCGTCCATTGTTTACGCCATTGGTATGTTTTAGTTTAATGATCTTTTATGTTTTTGCCCTACAGTGTTTGAGCACCATTGCGGTGGTATACCGTGAAACAAATTCTTGGAAGTGGCCATTGTTTCAATTTGTTTACATGGCTGTCCTTGCCTATGGCGCTGCACTATTAGTTTATCAAGTCGGTCGATTGTTCCTTCCTGCGTAGAATTACGTATTTAGACCTGTCCTTAATTGACGTATATTAAACCTATCGATTTAATATACACAAGGGGGCATCATGTCTAATTCATTCAAATATTTATATGGTCCAGTTCATTCGTGGCGTTTAGGTAGGTCACTTGGCATTGACCCATTATCAAGCACGGACAAGATTTGTAATATGGATTGTGTTTATTGTCAATTAGGGGTTACAACCAAGTTGGTGCACACGCGTCATGAATATGTCAAAACAGAAGAAATCCTCGAGGAATTGCAACGCATTCCAAAATATTATGTGGATTACTTAACTTTTTCAGGACGAGGTGAGCCTACATTAGCTAAGAATTTAGGTGAGATTATTCGTGGGATTAAAAAAGTTCGTCATGAGAAAATCGCTGTCATCACAAATTCTTCCTTAATGAAAGATCCAGAAGTACAACAAGACTTGTTAGCCGCTGATTTTGTTTTAGCAAAACTAGATGCATTTGATCAAGAATCTTTCGTTGGTGTTGATGGTCCATGTGGTTTAGATTATGAATCTATCGTTGCTGGCATAGGAAGTTTTAGAGAAAAGTTTCAAGGAAAATTAGCCCTGCAAGTCATGTTGATTAATGAGAATATCGAGAATGTTGCGGAGATTGCTAGTGTTGCACGCAAGCTCAATGCCGATGAGGTGCAATTAAATACAGCTTTTCGACCATGTGCGGTGCGTCCCTTGGAAAGGGTTGAGATAGAATGGGCCAAGAAATTTTTTGGTGATATGACGGTGGTCAGTCCTTGGGATTCTCCGGTGCAAGAATATCAACCCATGGATGTGCAGGCGACGATCAAACGCCATGGTAATTACCGTAAAACGCGTTATGGTTATTAAAATTCAAAAATCACATTCCGCTCCTTAAGTGTTATGATATATTATTAAAAAAAGGCCTGTCACTTTCTGTGACATGCACGTTATCAATTATGCAATAGTATAAACAGGGGTCTGTATGAAAAATAATTTTCTATTCGCGATATTTTTTATCGTTTTTTTGAGCGCACAAAGTATAGTGATTGCTGCACCTGCAGATGTTGATGATGTTAATCAACAAATTGCCAATGATGAAGGGTATGGCAAGGATGATGCGGAATATTATAGTAGTGAAAATGATAATGAAACAATTGTAGAAGAAGAGGCTCCAACGACTGCTGATGATGAAGCTGAAAAAGATGAAGATCTTACCGACGTTAATGAAGAAGTTGGTCTTGACGGCGATATGCCTGATGATGCTGGGGCAAAATAGCAACACGTCTTTTGCTCAAGAATCCATTACGCCACTTGTCAAAGTTAACGCCATTTACTTTAAAGCGCAGCGTTTTTACGAACGTAAAAATTGGCGTGCCGCTAAAGAGGCATATCAAGATTTTCTAGCTATATCGGATCGAAACGTTTTATTTATCCCTGCCATGTATTATCTTGCCTACTGTTATCAACAACTGCACGAGAATCAGAAATCTGCGACGCTGTATCATAAGGTTATCACGCAGGCAAATGAAGACGAAGCGTTTTGGAGCCAAATGGCCCAAAAGCGTTTGGAAGAAGTTTCCCCTACAATCAGTAGCCTAAATTAGGACCTAACCAGCGTTCGATGGCAGGGATGCTCATGCCTTTACGTTTTGCATAATCATCGATTTGGTCGCGGTTAAGTTTGCCCAACGTAAAATATTTGCTTTGAGGATGTGCGAAGTAGTGACCACACACAGCGGCGGTTGGGGTCATGGCATAACTTTCGGTTAATTGTATGCCCGTGATCTTGGTGGCATCAAGCATCTTAAATAAGAATTCTTTCTCAGTGTGATCAGGGCAAGCTGGATAACCAGGGGCAGGGCGAATGCCTTTGTACTCAATGTGAATGAGTTGCTCGTTGGTTAAGTTCTCATCGGGCGCATAGCCCCATAATTCTTTGCGTACTAAATAGTGCATGTATTCTGCAAATGCTTCAGCCATGCGATCTGCCACGGCTTTGGCCATGATGCTTTTATAATCGTCGTGATCTGCTTCAACTTTCGCTACATACGCATCTAATCCAATGCCTGTTGTCAGTGCAAATGCACCTAAATAATCTTTAATACCGGAATCTTTAGGGGCAATGTAGTCTGCTTGTGCTAAGAAGGCGGTGTCTTGGCGTATTTGTGATTGTTGACGCAAGGTGTGCACAACACCATAAACATTTTTACGAGTATCATCTGTATAAAGCTCAATGTCATCGCCAATGCTATTGGCTGGAAAAAACCCAACGCTGGCATTGGCGGTTAATATCTTTTTAGCAATCATTTCATCCAACATAGTGTTTGCATCGTTATACACACGGGTGGCTTCTGCGCCATATTTCGGATCTTTTAAAATGTTAGGGAACTTTCCCTTTAATTCCCATGCAATAAAGAAGGGAGACCAATCGATGTATTTTCGAATGGTGTTTAAATCCACATTGTTAAATGCTTTAACCCCAAGAAATGAAGGTTTGGTTGGTTTATAATTTTTCCAATCACCGATGAATTTATGCTTACGTGCTTCTTCAAGGGTTGCGAGATTCTTTTCTTTGTAACGTAATTCATGTTCTTCGCGTAACGTTTTATATTGATCCAATGTTTTTACTACAAAATCTTTTTTAGCCACATTGTCCATTAAAGAGCGGCAGACGCCAACAGCGCGAGATGCATCTTTAACATGCACGGTAAAACCAGCAGGGTAACCTAAAGCGATTTTAACAGCTGTGTGATTGGGAGAAGTCGTGGCCCCGCCAATTAAGAGGGGAATATTCATGCCAAGCCGTTGCATTTCTTTAGCCACATGCACCATTTCATCAAGCGACGGGGTGATCAAGCCAGAAAGACCAATCATATCCACTTTTTCTTCCATGGCTGCTTTTAAAATCTTATCGCAAGCCACCATAACGCCCAAATCAATGACTTTAAAATTGTTACATGCTAAGACGACGCCAACGATGTTTTTGCCAATATCATGCACGTCGCCTTTGACTGTGGCCATTAAGACAACGCCAGCGTTCTTCGCAGATGCGTCTTTGTTTTGTTCCATGTAAGGCAAAAGGTAGGCCACTGCTTTTTTCATGACGCGTGCGCTCTTAACCACTTGGGGTAAAAACATTTTACCTGACCCAAATAAATCACCGACGATATTCATGCCGTCCATCAATGGCCCTTCAATAACATCTAAAGGTCTTGTGGTTTGTTGACGGGCTTCTTCAACGTCGATATCAATATAATCAACAATGCCTTTAACTAAAGCATGGGAGAGGCGGCTAGCAACTGGTTCTTTGCGCCAGCTTAAATCTTCCTCAAGCTTAATGCCTTTGCTCTTAAAGTTTTCGGCAAAAGTTACTAAACGTTCGGTAGCATCTGGTTTGCGATTAAGTAATACATCTTCAACGAGCACGAGAAGATCTTTTGGAATAGCATCATAGACGGCAATCATGCCGGCATTGACAATCCCCATGTCCATGCCTTCTTTGATGGCATAGTAGAGGAAGGCTGAATGCATGGCTTCACGCACAGGGTCATTACCGCGAAATGAGAAGGACACATTGCTAACCCCGCCGGAGATCAAACATCCAGGGCAGGATTCTTTGATCAGTCGGGTGGCTTTAAAGAAATCAACGGCATAGTTATTATGTTCTTCAATGCCTGTGGCAATCGCAAAGATATTAGGATCAAAAATGATATCGGTTGGATCAAAGCCAACAGTTTGGGTTAAGATGTCATAAGCACGTTTGCAGCAAGAAACCCGTCGATCAACCGTATCCGCTTGACCTTTTTCATCAAAGGCCATGACAACCGCCGCGGCACCATAACGTTTAACCAAGGTGGCTTGACGGATAAATTCTGCTTCACCTTCTTTAAGGCTGATGGAATTAACAATGGGTTTGCCTTGAACACATTTAAGCCCAGCTTCAATGACGCTCCATTTAGAGGAGTCAATCATGATAGGCACTTTGCTGATATCAGGTTCGGCCGCAATCAAATTCAAGAAGGTGGTCATGGCCTCGACAGAATTAAGCATGGCTTCGTCCATGTTAATGTCGATGATCTGTGCGCCATTTTCAACTTGTTGACGGGCAATGCTTAAGGCTTGATCAAATTGTCCAGCAATGATCAATCGAGCGAATTGTTTGGAACCCGTGACATTGGTGCGTTCGCCAACATTGATAAAATTAGTTTCCGGCCTTTTGATCAAAGGTTCTAAGCCGCTAAATGAACTATTAGCGGGGATCGTCGGTAATTGACGTGGCTTGCAATCTTTGACAATCGCGGCAATAGCTTTGATATGATCTGGTGTTGTTCCGCAACAACCGCCAACAATATTTAAAAATCCGTTTTGAGCAAAGTCTTTAATCAAGGCCGCCATTTCATTGGAGGTTTGATCGTATTCACCAAAGGTGTTGGGTAAACCAGCGTTTGGATAAGAGCAAATGTAGGCATCCGCGATGCGTGAGCATTCCTCTATATAAGGGCGCATGTCTTTAGCACCAAGCGCACAATTTAAACCAAATGTTAATGGCTTGCTGTGTTTGACAGAAATCCAAAACGCTTCAGTGGTCTGACCAGACAGGGTGCGGCCGCTGGCATCGGTGATAGTGCCGGAAATCATGATAGGAATTTTACGACCTAGATTTGCACAAAATGCGTCGATCGCAAATAATGCGGCTTTGGCATTAAGGGTATCAAAGATAGTTTCAACTAAAAATAAATCAACGCCGCCATCAACAAGGCCTTTGAGCTGTTCTGTATAGGCTTCAACCAATTGATCAAAACTAACCCCACGAAATGCAGGGTTATTGACGTCAGGGGATATCGAGGCTGTTTTGTTGGTTGGGCCAACAGCACCAGCCACAAAGCGTGGTTTTTTTGGATCTAATTTTGTAAATTTATCTGCCGCCGCACGTGCGATCTTGGCTGAAGCAATGTTTAATTCATACACCAAAGACTCCATGTGATAATCGGCCATGGAAATGCGATTCGCATTAAAGGTGTTTGTTTCAATAATATCAGCACCCGCAGCTAAATATGCCTCATGAATTTCACCAATAATCGTCGGTTGTGTGAGTGATAAGAGTTCGTTGTTACCTTTAACGTCATGAGGATGATTTTTAAAACGTTCGCCGCGATACTTGGCTTCATCGGGTTTGTAACGCTGAATCATCGTGCCCATGGCACCGTCTAAAATGAGGATGCGCTCTTTAAGTAATAACGTGATAGGATGTTGCTCGAATGGTGATTTCATATCGAATAAAGATAGGGTAAACCAAGGTGATTGTCAACTTGAAATTAACCACAAAAAAATTATAATAATGAACATTCCACGTAAAGCTATCTAAGGGAGGGATTTATGTCGTCTGTCAACATCGCATCTGTTAATGAGAAAATCAAAAAAGAATCAGCGGTCATTGAAGCCATCCGCATGGAAGCATCCAAGGTCTTGGTTGGCCAGTTGGTTTTATTGGACCGATTGTTGATTGGCATATTATCTAATGGACATGTGTTAATCGAGGGGGTCCCTGGGCTCGCTAAAACAACAGCCGTTAAGACATTGTCCCAAACCATTCAAGCCAAGTTTGCCCGTTTGCAATTTACACCAGATATGTTGCCTGCTGATTTAACAGGTACGCTAATTTATGACCAGCGCAGTGGTCAATTTAATGTGAAGAAGGGCCCCATCTTTGCCAATATCATATTGGCTGACGAAATCAATCGTGCGCCGGCCAAGGTGCAAAGTGCTTTGCTTGAAGCCATGCAGGAACGTCAAGTCACCATTGGTGAAGAAACACTAAAATTACCGGAACCATTTCTTGTTTTAGCGACGCAAAATCCGATTGAGCAAGAAGGAACATATCCTTTGCCTGAAGCACAGGTTGACCGTTTTATGTTAAAGGTAAAAATTACCTACCCAACCAAAGATGAAGAGTTAAAGATATTAAAACTCATGGCTAATACGAAGACACAACATGAGGTTCGTCCGGTCTTAAGTCCAGCTGATATTATTCGTTTGCGTGGTGTTGTGGATGAGGTATATATGGATGAAAAGATTGAGCATTATATTGTCGATATCGTCGAGGCAACACGCTATCCAGATAAATACAAATTAAAAGATTTGAAAAATTTGATTCAATACGGCGCAAGCCCACGGGCCACGATCAATCTTGCCATCGCTTCTAAAGCACATGCTTTTATAGCTGGACGAGGCTTTGTGACCCCACAAGATGTGAAATCAATCGGCATGGATGTTTTGCGTCATCGCATTGTGCCAAGTTATGAAGCAGAAGCTGAAGAAAAAACCGCAGAGGATTTGATCAAAATTATTTTTGATACTGTGGAAGTACCATGATCCCCAAGAGTGTCCTAGAGAAAGTACGCCGCATTGAGATAACGACCACCCATTTGGTCAGCGATGTATTCGCTGGTGCCTATCATAGTGTTTTTAAAGGGCGTGGGATGGAGTTTGATGAAGTGCGTGAGTATCAACCAGGAGATGACATTCGAACCATCGATTGGAATGTCACGGCACGCACTGGCCTTGCGCACATTAAGAAATATATAGAAGAGCGAGAGCTCACCGTAATGATTTTAGTCGATGCCTCAGCCTCGACATATTTTGGTTCCACCAAAGAATTAAAAAACACCTTAGCCGCCGAGATCGCCGCAGTGCTGGCATTTTCCGCCATTCGCAACAACGATAAGGTGGGGCTTTTGATGTTCACCGATCAAATTGAATTGTTCATGCCGCCCCGCAAAGGTAAAAGCCATGTTTTGCGTGTTATTAGAGAAGTGCTGTATTTTAAACCCAAGGGCAAAGGCACGGATTTAAAAATGGCCTTAGATTATTTAAGCAAGGTTACAAAACGTAAGAGTGTGGCTTTTGTTATTTCCGATTTCTTCGTCGCTAATAATTTCAAAAAACCCCTGCAAATCACCAATAAATATCACGACATCATCGCGATCACGTTAAATGATAAGCGTGAAAGCATTTTACCAGACTGCGGCATGGTGAGCTTGCTAGATGCTGAAACTGGGGCACAGGTGATGGTTGATACTAGCGATAAGAGGGTTAGGACTGCGTACGCTGCCCAAGCAAAATCACGTTTAGAAACGCGTGATCGTCTCTTTGCTCAGACAGGCGTCGATCATATCGATGTGCATACGCATGAGCCATATGCAACGGCCTTAATTAATTTCTTTGCACGACGAAAAGGGAGAAGGTGATGGAAGACATTAAAGACATACATCTTCCGGTTGAGTTTCCATTATGGGGTTGGATAACAATCGCCATTATTCTTGCCTTGATTATAACCGCTGTGGTTTTCTGGTTGATCAAGCGTAAGAAGCCCATCGTGCCACAAGCACCCATTGTGCCTGTGCGTTCACCGTCAGAGATTGCTTTGGCTGCCCTAGAAGACTTGCACCATAAACATTATCCAGCGGCTGGTTTGTTTAAACAATTTTATATCACGCTATCCGACATTGTACGCCGCTACTTGGAAGATCGATTTAGCATCAAGGCGCCGGAAATGACGACGGAAGAATTCTTGATTTACGCGCAAAGCAGTACCTTATTAACGGATGCTCAGAAGCAATTCCTCAAAGATTTCTTAAATGGATGCGACATGGTGAAATTTGCAAAGCATTTACCAACAGTCAATGAAGCGCAGGCTAATTTTGATTTAGCTAAAAAGTTAATCACCGAAACTAGCTATGGAATTTAAAACACCGTTATTCTTATTTGCTATTCCCATTGTTCTGGGGTTAATGTGGTGGCTTGATCGACGATCAAAGCGCGAAGATGTCACGTTCTCATCTGTAGATATTTTAGGAAACCTACCTAAAACATGGCGGATTCAGTTTGGTTTTATACCGCCGGTGTTACGATTACTTGCTGCACTGCTCATTTGTGTTGCCTTGGCAGGACCACGTAAAGTTTTAGAAGAAAGCAAAGTTACGACGGAAGGCATTGATATTATTTTAGCGCTTGATTGTTCTGGCAGTATGGCGGCTGAAGATTTTAAAATTGAAGGCAAGCGATGGAATCGTTTTGAAATCGTTAAGAAAGTAGTGGGTGAGTTTATTGAAAGTAGGCCCAATGATCAAATTGGACTTATTGGCTTTGCCGGTAAGGCGTATACCATTTGTCCATTAACGACAGATCGTAATTGGTTATTAGCTAATTTAGAACGCATGCGCATGGGGTTAATCCAAGACGGGACAGCGATTGGTTCGGGGATTGCCTCTAGCATATCCCGTTTTAAAAACAGCAAAGCTAAATCGAAAATCATCATCTTGTTAACCGATGGGGTTAATAATGCAGGGACCGTTGAACCATTAACCGCCGCAAAGACGGCAGCAGCCATGGGCATCAAGGTTTATACAATTGGCGCCGGTGCAAAAGGTTATGCACCATATCCAGTGCGAGACATGTTTGGCAGAACTTTTTATCAAAACATTCCAACAGATTTAGATGAAGAAGGTCTAACCAAAATTGCTCAGACAACTAAGGCACAATATTTTCGAGCTACCGATACTCAATCTTTACGCGAAGTTTATAAGGCGATTGATACCTTAGAAAAAACAAAGATTGATCAAGTTGGCTATAAACAATATGAGGAATTATTCTGGATTTCTGTGATGGCGGCCATGGTGTGTCTGGCGCTCGAGCTTGTGCTTATTAACACAATATTTTTTAGGATTCCATAATGCAATTTGGTTCACCTGTATATTTGCATGGGTTGTGGTTGGTGCCGATCATCGCGGTTGTTTTGCATTTCTTGTTTTTGCGTCGAGAACGGTTAACGGATTCCTTTGTTGATCGGTCATTATTGACAGCTCAAACAAAACTAAATAATCGTAAGTTTTGGCAACGCAAATCGGTTGCACTGATGATCATTGTGACAGCAGCAAGCATTGCCTTAGCCCGTCCACAATGGGGCTATCAGGTGCAAGATGTCAAACGCCAAGGGGTTGATATATTGATTGCGGTTGATGTGTCAAAAAGCATGCTGACCCAAGATGTGAAACCTTCGCGTTTAGAGCGAACCAAGTTGGAGATGAAAGATTTATTAAAGAAGCTAAAGGGGGATCGCGTGGGATTGATTGCATTTGCCGGCGATGCCTTCCTCGTTTGTCCTTTAACCAACGATTATAATGGTTTTATGTTGTCGTTAAATGATTTGAATGTTGATACGATCCCTCGAGGAGGAACAGATATTTCAAGTGCCATCAAAGAAGCCCAGAAAAGTTATACCAAATCCTTGGGACATTTTAAAAGTTTGGTGATTGTAACCGATGGGGAAGATTTAGAAGGGGATGTTTTAGAAACAGCCAAGAAAGCATCGAAAGAAGGGGTGAAGATTTACACCGTCGGCATTGGAACAGCTGAAGGGGATCTTATTCAAGTTGGTGATGATCGTGGTAATGCGCAATATTTAAAAGATGCACAAGGTAATTACGTCAAATCAAGGCTCAATGAAAATGTGCTACAGCAAATAGCCTATTTAACGGGTGGCGCCTATGTGCGTTCATCAGGTGCTCAATTTGGTTTAGAATATTTGTATACACAACAAATATCCAAACTTGATAAACAAACGATTGAAGAACGCCAAGAAAAGAAATACTACGAAAGGTTCCAATGGTTTTTAAGTGTTTGCTTAATTGCGTTATTTTTCTAATCTTAGTCACGCCGGCCATGGCTAAGTCTTCAGCGACGATTGTCAAAGAAGGCAATGCAAATTACACCCAAGGCCAATACCAAGAGGCCATCAATGCCTATAATAATGCGCTATCTGTTGGTGGACAGGAAAACGTGGCGCGCTATAATTTAGGCAATGCGCTTTTTAGAAAAAGCCAAGCGCAGGCAAAAACTAATATCGATGGTGCGATTGCAGACATGGAGCAGTCCATTGCTAATTATAAGCAAGTGACGGATAAAGCACTGAAAGATAAAGACGCAAAATTTAATCTTGATGTTGCCAAGAAAGCTTTAGAGAAATTAAAACAACAAAAGAAGCAACAAGAACAACAAAAGCAGAACTCTAAAGATCAAAAAGATAATAAAGATAAGAAGGATCAGAACGACCAGAAAAACGATAAAAACGACAAGCAAGACAACAGCAAACAAGATAAATCAGATCAAGGCCAAAAGAACGATCAGAGTCAGAAGAGCGAACAAGGCAAGGATCAACAGCAAGATAGCCAAGATAATCAGGACGAACAAAAGAAACAAGAGGATCAGCAAAAGAAAGAACAAGGCAAACAAGATCAAAGCAAGCAAGATCCGTCGAAGAATAATGAAAAAGACCAAGCACAGCAGCAAGGACAAATGAGCAAAGAAGAAGCGAAGAATATTCTAGAAGACTATCAGCGCAATGAAGAGCCTCAGGGTTTGCTAAATTTTATTGAGAAGAATAAAGGTGATGAACAACCTGTTTCCAAGGACTGGTAATGCGTAAATTAATTTTATCGATCTGTTTCTTATTATCATCGGTTTGCTTGTTATGGGCCGAGGATGTCAGCGTTGAAGCCACTGTTGATAATAATCAAATCAGCATGGGTGAGGCGGGTCAATTAACGCTCACCTTGCATGGAGTAAAAAATGGCATTGAACCACCGCAATGGCCTAAGATTGATGGCATTGAAACGTCATATTTAGGGCCTTCGACGAGCATCTCGATTATCAATGGCCAATATTCCAGTGTGCATGCCTATAATTATAATATTTTTCCAAGCAAGACAGGCGGCGTAAAAATCCCAGGCCTGACGCTGACCATCGACGGTAAAACATATACAACCAATCCCATTGATTTAACCATTGTTGATGCGGCTGCCAAACCACAACCTGCTGCAGGTGCTCCTAATAACGCTGATCCGTCGGTATCGATCAAAGATAAAGTTTTTATGAGCGTATCAACGCCGCAAGCCAATGTCTATTTAGGCCAAAAGGTTCCTATTCGTATCAAACTTTACATTAATCAATTACCCATACGTAATTTGCAGTTTCCAAAGTTAGAGCAGGATGGTTTTACGCTCGAGAATTTTCCACAACCACCACAATATAATGAAGTCGTTAACGGAGTTAATCACACCGTCGTTGATTATCAAGGGTTTATTTATCCAACACGCACTGGTCCTCTAAAGATCGGGCCAATTCGTGTGGATGGCAGCTTGTTATATAAAGTGCGCGGCTCAGCGGGCAATGGTTTTTTTAATGATGATTTATTAAGTTCTATGTTTGAGAGTTATCAAGAGCGGCCAATTAGCGTTAATGCAGATCCTTTGAATATCAACGTATTGCCTTTGCCCACCCAAGGCCAGCCAAGTAATTTTACAGGGGCAGTAGGTCAAGTCAACTTCTCAGCGTCGATATCGCCACAAGCGGTGCACATCGGTGATCCTGTGACGCTACGTATGCAATTATCCGGCGTGGCCAATTATAAATCATTGCATATGCCCGAATTTTCCGACCCACGTTTTAAAACATATGACCCTGTGGTTAAAGATGGGGATAATAGCCGCTCTGTCGAGCAGGTGATTATTCCAAATAGCGACAGCATCACCCAAGTGCCTGCCATTGCCTTTAATTATTTTGATCCAACTGTAGGCGAATACAAAGTCATTGCTCAAGGGCCTTTTGGTTTAAAAGTTTCTCCAATTTCTAAAGATCAAGAATTTAAGGCAGTTGGTTTTGCGGATTTATCTAAAAGCCAAACTACTAAATCCGCCGTGCAGGTGGATTATGTGAAACAATACATCATCGATCCCATCATCTATGTCGTTTCATTAACGAAACGATGGCAATTTTGGTTAAGCATTTTTGTGCTAATCTTGGCTTGGGCGGGGATATATATTTCCAAACGTTTTCGAAAGAAGTTAAAAAAAGATTCGAGCTTTGCTAGGCGGCATCATGCATTAAAACATGTAAAGCAGGGCATAAAGAAGGCATCTGATCATCTTGATCCATCGACATCAAAAGTTTTCTATCACACCCTTGTTAAAGCGTTAAATAATTATATCGTTGATAAAGTTGATGCCGCATCTGCAAGTGATACGATTGCGATCTTAACGGAAAAGGGCGTGTCCTCAGACATCGTCGCTAATATTAAATCCATCTATGAGCATGCAGACTTAGTGCAGTATGCCAGCGGCTCAATCGACGCTGCGCAAATGAAGACCGATTTGGATACAGCTAATGGGATTATTGTGTATCTAGAAAAGAAGTTATGATGGTCGCTGCTCGAGTGCTGGCGCCAGAATTGCCTAATTTAATTTTGACTTGTGCTAAATCGTTGGTCATTTGACCGTAGGTGTTGGGGTTAGCAAAAATATCTTCGATGCCCGCCGCTAGTTTTTCATCGGTTGCGTCTTGTTGGATCAATTCAGGGATGATTTTCTTGCCTGCCACAATATTAACTAAACCAATATAAGGAATTTTAATTACGCTACGAGCTAACCAATAGGTTGGCCATGCTGTTTTATACATGATGATCATGGGGCGTAAGAGAAGGCCACATTCTAAGGTGGCAGTACCTGAGGCAACCATGATGGCATCCATGGCTCCAATCCCGTTATAGGCGGGCCCTTCATAGATGATCACATTGACGCCGCTGTCTTTGATAATATTTTCCAGCATGAACTTTGGAATTGTTGGTGCGCGTAAGACAATGAAGCGTCGATTTGGATTTCTGTTTTGCAAAATTTTAGCCGCCGCCAACATGGTTGGTAAATGGCGTGTGATTTCTTTTTCACGCGAACCAGGCAAAAGCCCTATCGTTGGCATTTGAGGTTTGATCCCAAGTTGTGCTTTGATGCTAGAGGGAGGTTCGGTGATTTTTACTTCGTCGATCAATGGGTGGCCGACATAATCCACGTCCATGCCGTATTTGGCATAAATATCTTTTTCAAAAGGAAATAACACAAGCATTTTGTCGACGATCTGCTTTAAGACCTTAACCCTTTTTTCTTTCCAAGCCCAAACTTGGGGGCTTACATAATAAATAACTTTAATGCCACGAGTCTTTAACGTCTTGGCCATGCGCATATTAAATCCGGGATAGTCAACCAAAAGTGCCGCATCAACAGGATTTTTATCAATGTAGGAAATGATGTTATTGAAAATTTTGGTGATAACGGGTAAGTGTTTGATGACTTCGATGAAACCAACAACGCCGAGTTGATCGATGTTCTCAATAAGCTCAACACCAGCGGCTTTCATGTAGTCGCCGCCAATGCCAACAAATTGATATTGGGGATGGGTTTTTTTCATGGCGCGCACAACGCCCGCCGCGCGCATATCGCCGGATGCTTCGCCAGCAATGACTATAATACGTTTTGTCGGTGTTCCCATATTTTTTGATTAATGTCTAAAGCGACTTTGAGTGCTGCACGGCCTTCAATGCCAGAGACAAGCGGTGTTTTATTGTCGCGGATGCAATCAATAAAATGTTCGAGTTCTTTTTTCAAAGGTTCTTCTTTTTCAATGGGCAAACTTTTTTTATGAATCCCGCGTTCATCTTTAGTGTACATGCTAGCTTCTTGTTTGGCATAGTCCAAGGAGATGTAAGAATTTTTGGTAAACATGCGAATCTTGCGAGTTACTTCCGGCGAAATACGGCTGGATGTGACATTGCACACGCAACCATTTTCAAATGTTAAACGCACGTTGGCAATGTCTTCTTTATCGGTTAACACATTGATGCCAACTGCTTGAATATCTTTGATGGGGGATTGAACTAACCCCAAGATGATGTCAATGTCATGGATCATGAGATCTAAGACAACGCCAATATCAAGGGAACGATTGGGAAATAAATTAAGGCGATGGCATTCAATGAAAACAGGGTCTTTGGCCAACGCAGCAACAGATGTGAAAGCGGAATTAAAACGTTCCACATGGCCAACTTGAAGTTTTAAATTATTCTTTTTGGCTAAGGCGACCAAGACATCGGCTTCTTCCAACGTTGTGGTGATTGGTTTTTCAACAAAGGTATGAACGTTGTTATTTAAAAAGAATTCAGCAATCTCTTTATGTGAGATGGTGGGGGTGCAAATGCTTACCGCATCAACTTTACCGACAAGTTCTTTATAATCAGCTACGACGGGCACATGGTATTGTCGTGCCAAACCTTTGGCATGTTCCACATGATGATCACAGATGGCAACGATATTAAGTTTGTTGCGCAAGTTATGTAAAGTTTTTAAATGACGTGAGCCTAAGAAGCCGCAACCGATGAGGGCAATGTTTATTTTTTGCATGAAAAGGATACTAACAAAGCCCTCGACAAAAGTCAAACCCCATACTAAAATTGAACTTCCTATGAAGAATTATTTTAAATTGCTTTCGTTGGTTGGCGGACACAAGAAACGTTTTGGTTTAGCCATATTTTTTATCCTCCTATCATCCCTGTTCGAAGGTGTGCAGTTATCATTCATGCTGCCGGTCATTGACCGCATTTTCACTAACAAGAAAATCATTTTACCTAATCAGGTACCTGAGTTCATATCTAACATCGTTGATAAATTAAACAATACCGATGTTCATACATTGTTTTGGGTTATTCCATTGTCATTTTTAGCGATGTTCTTTGTTAAGCAAATTATTTTGTTTTGCAGTGATTATTTAATGAATGACATTGCTCAAAGTGTCATGCGTGATGTGCGCTATCGTTTGTTTGATCGCATTCAAACATTATCATTAGACTATTTTTCTAAGAAACGCACGGGTGAGTTAATCTCGCGCATCACCAATGATGTGGCCGTGATTGAAAATGCTGTTTCCTATGCCGTCACTGATTTATTTAAACAGCCATTCTTAATTTTAGTTTTTATCTCATTTGCCTTCACCGTTAATTTCAAAGGTACGCTCATTTTATTTATCATGTTCCCGCTCATCGGCTGGCCCATGGCGCTAATTTCAAAACGGTTGCGCAAGCTTTCAAAGAATACTCAAGAAAAAATGGCTGATATTAATTCATTGTTATTAGAAACAATATCTGGCGTGCGCATCCTTAAAGCGTTCACGACGGAAAAGTATGAGATTGAACGTTTCCGACAACAAAATCAGGGGTATTATAAAGTACGGATGAAATCAATCAAGAGCATGATGCTTGTTGGTCCATTAACCGAAATGGTGGGGGCTATATGTGGGATTGCTATTATTTTGGTTTTAGGTAAACAAGTTTTAGATGGTGGGTTGTCCTTTGGTGTTTTTGGTGTATTTATGGCATCTATTCTACAAGTCATTCGCCCCATCAAGCGCATGGCTAACGTGCAGGCGATTATCCAACAAGCTTTAGGTGCAAATGAACGCATTTATGAAGTGTTAGATGCAAAGCCGTCTGTTGTTGAAAAAGAAAAAGCCAAAGATGCAGAACCGTTAAAGCAAAAAGTTGTGTTTGATCACGTCACGTTTAGTTATGACAAAAATGAGACGGTGTTATCTGATATTAATTTGGAAATTAAAAAAGGTGAGCTGGTTGCCATTGTGGGACCGACGGGCAGTGGTAAGTCAACCTTGGTCAATTTGATTCCGCGTTTTTACGATGCAACCAACGGCAATGTGATTTTTGATGGGGTAAATGTCAAAGATCTTTCGTTTAAATCCTTGCGTGGCCAGATCGGCATTGTGACGCAAGAAGCCGTGTTGTTCAATGACACCGTGCGCAATAATATTGCCTATGGCACATTTGAAGCAACGGATGATCAGATCAAGGCAGCCGCGCAACATGCCTTTGCGAATCATTTTGTTGAAAAGATGCCAAAGGGTTACGACACCATGGTGGGGGATCGTGGTTTTCGTTTATCCGGCGGTGAGAAGCAGCGTTTGACCATTGCGCGTGCCATCTTAAAGAATCCACCAATTTTAATTTTAGATGAAGCTACATCTGCGCTTGATTCTGAATCAGAAAAATATGTGCAGCAAGCTTTGGATGAATTGATGCAAGGCCGCACAGTAATCGCCATTGCCCATCGATTATCGACCATCATGAAAGCCAATAAGATTGTGGTGATAGAAGCGGGTAAGATTGTTGGCTGTGGTCCGCATGATGAATTGTTGTTTACATGCCCGTTATATCGCCGTCTGTATGAAACTCAATTTCATCAAACAAAATAGTGCTATGAAAATTTTTTTAAGTGCATTGTTCGTTATTTTAAGTCTTTCAATAGCCCATGCCGAAACATCTGCAGAATATAATAATCTTGGCATAAAGCTTGCCAAGAAAGGCGAAACAGAGCAAGCCATTCTTAATTTCAATAAGGCCATAGAACTTAACCCTGATAATGCCAAAGCCTACAATAATCGCGGCCAAGCTTATATCACACAAGGTAATTTAGAAGAAGCGTTGCAAGATTTTACAAGAGCCATTGCTGTAGATCCATCCTATGCGAAGGCATACAACCGTCGTGCCTTGACCTATTATGAACTCAAAGATTATGAAAATGCTTGGGCCGATGTCCGCAAAGCTGAATCTTTAGGAGCGATGGTTAATTTAGATTTCATTAATGAATTAATGCAGGCGACGAAATAAGAAAGGTTGTTATGAAAAAGTATCTTTTAATTCTAGCATTTATCACGGCAATTGCTTTTAGTCGTGTGGTGGCCTCTGATTTGCTTAATTGGGATGATCCTGCGCATATTACCAATAATAAATTTGTGACGGAGTTTACATGGTCTGATCCATTGCATATGTTCTTTGAAAAAGACACGGCCAATCATACCTATATTCCGCTCACAGTTTTTAATTTTGCCATTCTCTACAAGTTATTTGCCAAGAATGCCATGGTGTTCCATTTGTCCAGCTTACTTACGCATATCTTAGTTGTGTGGATGGTGTTTTTAGTGGCGATGCGTTTTGGTTTGACGTCGATGGGGGCAATGGCCGCGGCCTTGCTCTTTGCCTTGCATCCCGCACGCGTTGAGAACGTAGCGTGGGCAACGGCTCAAAAAGATTTGATGTATAGTTTGTTTTATTTAATCTCAATTTATTTTTATTTGGGGTATTTAGAAGGTAAAAACAAGGTGCAATTTTTTGTTCTGGCATTGGTAGCAGGTTTCTTAAGTATTTTAGCCAAACCCATGGCATTGTCTTTACCTTGGATTTTGTGGGTGGTTGATTGGATGCGCGGGCGCAAGATTTCGATCGCCTCTATTGTTGATAAAATTCCGTTCTTTTTAGTCATTGAACCCATTGCTTGGATCACCTATTCTCAGAATTCACGCGAGATTAATTTTGATTTCATGACGGGGATCATGACGTGGTTATGGAGCGCGTCGTTTTATATCAAACGTTTCTTCTGGCCCTTTAATTTGTCACCAATTTATAGCATGCCAGAACCGGTTGCGATCACCAACGCGGCGTACATTGTTTCATGGTTGATTTTAGTGGCGACAGGTGTGGGCCTTTGGTTTTACCGTAAGAATCGTTGGGTCATTTTTGCATTTATATATTTTGTACTATCCATTTTCTTCGTCTGGCGTTTGGATGCGCGCGATATTTCTTTCGTTGCTGACCGCTTCTTATATTTACCCGCATTAGCCGCATGTTTGGCGGTTGGTCGTTTGTGGGAGTTTCAATATGCAAAATTAAATGCGTCAAAACGTAAGCTCTTTATGAATGCAAGTTTTGCGGCCGTTGTCATTCTGGCTGGTTTATGTTTCTATAACTTGGGCATGTGGAAAAATGGTTTAACGTTATGGAACAATGTGATCAATCGTTCACCAGAAATTGCTTTTGGGTATAACAACCGCGGGATGATTTATTTAGGTGAAGGCAAGAATGATGAAGCGCTCGCAGATTTTGAGAAGGCATTAGAGGTGGCGAAAAAAGGCCGTATTTATCAAGATGACGGAAAAATCCTAATCTCCGCCGGACGCGCCCAGCATTATGCAAAAGCCTATTACAACATGGGCATCTTGCAAGCAAAGCAGAAGAAATATGAAGAGGCGCTGAAATATTTTAATTTGGCCATCTATTATGACATGGGCCAAGCCGAATATTTTAACAATCGTGGTGCGACGCTGATCAAACTCGGACATCAAAACGAAGCGATGGGTGATTACAATGCCGCGCTCGTCATTGATAAAGAAAATTATGAGGCGCGATTAAATCGTGGTTTATTAAATTATAAGATGAGCAATAAAGAGGAAGCGTTAAAAGAATTCGAAATGCTCACCAAAAGTTTTTCTAAACAAGCTGAACCATTTTTACAAGCCGGCCGCATTTATTATGAAAAAGGCGACATAGATACTGCGCTTGGATTATTTTTATCCGCCTCCAAAGCCGAACCCGAAAATGCACAAGCATGGTATAACCTCGGTGTTCTTTACGCAAAGAAGGGCGATAAAGATAAAGCCAGAGACTCCTTTAGCCAAGCCCAACTCAAATGGATCGCCGACCCAGAAAAATATCCACTCCCAGGTTTAAAGCCAGAGGACGCCAAGGTTTGGGAACAGCGTTTAAAGAAGAATGTTTCATCAAAATAAAACACATTTCTAATGAACACATAATCTAGACCCTCTATAATCTAGATTATATGTTTAAGTCTTTAACTCACTTTGGGCTAGCTCTAGCCCTAATTTTACCCCCATGGCCATTAACACATGCGCCAATCGTTAAATCATCATTAAACATCTCATCAGAGACGATGCCTGTCCTTGATGGTCAGCGTATAACACCCACAAGACCACTAATTTTTTCCGACACAATAAACGGTTTGAATGTCACAACGACGATCACACAAACACCTCATGAATTAATTCAAGATGTGCAGATGACCGGTTCAAAAGAATCGGTTAGTTTTAAATTTGTTTTAGATAATCCCATCGACGTGTATGTTTTTACACAGCATATTCAAGACAAGAAAATCCTAACCAAAGAATTAATCAAAACAAATAAACCAAATGCTAATACAGGCAGTATTTATAAATGGCGATTTAGTTCTGATTCAAATGTCACCCTTGAAATGTTACGCAATGGAACGATTGCACAAATTCAACCTTTTGTTTATTGGACAAAACAAGGACAGCAAAAAGAAGTAAAGGCTTATATTGAAGGATCATCGGTGTTGGTGTTGGAAATTCAAGAACCTAAAGAATCTTACCCGTTGACGATTGATCCGTCGATTGCGTATGGGCAGTGGTTGGGGGAAGGTCAGGCTTTGGCAACAACGGTTGCCGCTGTGGGTGTTGAACCAAGTAGTGGAGAAATTTATGTGGGTGGGGGAACAAATGGTAAGGTGAATCAAGCGGTAACAATGGTGGGGACATATAATGGAGGGACAGCTGTTTTTGTATCAGAAGTCACTAGTGCTAATCCGCCGGTGGTTAATTGGATGATGTATGTTGGTGGTGTTGCTGGGGCAACGCTTAATTCTTTGACGGTTAATGGGGATGAGATTTATGCGGGGGGGTATACTGATTCTTCTGATTTATGGGCAACAGCAGGATCTACTGTTGGTACCGTAACAAATACCCTGTCTGGTGGCAATGAAGGCTTTGTCGTTGAGATTGCGGATGGGAGTCCGCCAACACTTGAATGGTTGATGTGGTTGGGTGGAGTTGGGCTCGATCAAGTTCTTGCGTTATCAGTTAATGGTGATGAGATTTATGCTGGGGGTATTTCATATTCATCTGCTCTGTGGGATACGGCAGTATCTACGATTGGAACTTTTACGGCTTTTTCAGGAAACTCAGAAGGATACGTGGCTGAGATAACAGATGGTGGTCCCCCGACATTAGAGTGGCGTATATGGTTGGGTGGATCTGGTCAAGATATTGTTTATGCTCTTGCAGTAAATGGGGATGAAATTTATGCGGGGGGCGTCTGGGGGTCATATGATTCTATAGAAACATTTGGATCATTGGTTGGTACAAATGTGGCAACTGTTAATGAAGGTTTTGTAGTTGAGATACAGGATGGAGGTCCTCCTTCGTTGCCTTGGGGGATGTATGTTGGGGGTAGTGGTATTGATTCTGTTAGAGCTTTATCCATCAATGGTGATGAAATTTATGCGGGTGGATATACACAATCTTCCGATTCGTGGGACACTGCTGTTTCTACCATTGGTACTTTGACAAATACTTTAGCCAATGGAGAGGGTTTTGTTGTTGAAATTGCTGATGGGGGGCCTCCAAGTTTGGAATGGCGGATGTGGTTGGGAGGTGTTGGGGCGGATGTTGTTCTTGCGTTAGCTATCAATGGGGATGAGATTTATGCAGGTGGTTATGCGAATTCTTCGGCATCTTGGGATACGGCGGGGTCTAGGGTGGGGACGTTGAATAATCCGGGGGTGAATCAAGGGTTTGTTGTTGAGATTGCGGATGGTTCTCCGCCGAGTTTGGCATTTCAGATGTGGTTGGGTAATGCTCAGACGAATCTGGTTTATGGGTTAGCGGTTAATGGTGAGGCGATTTATGCTGGGACTTATGTTATAACAAGTGCTAGTTTGGAAACGTTTACGGTTGTATCTGGGAGTATGCTTGCGGGTGGAAACAATGCCGCATTGTTGGCTGAGTTAAACGATGGGTCGCCACCAACGTATTTCTGGTTGCAATGGTTAATAGGTAGTGGGTCATCTCAGGTTAATGCCTTAGCTGTAAATGGAGATGAGATTTATGCGGGGGGACAATCGTATGCACAAACTTTAGGTACAGTGCCAGATGTAGGGACGCCTAATTATGTGCAAGAAGGATTTGTGATTGAAATTACTGATGGGGCTACACCCAATCTTAATTGGAGAGTATGGTTAGGTGGAGATGGCGGATCTGTTGTTCAGGCTTTGGCTATAAATGGAGATGAGGTTTACGTGGGTGGATATAGCAATTCATCAGGTTCCTGGGATACGGTAGGTTCTGAGGTAGGTACATTTACAGGTGCAAGTGATGGATTTGTTGTTGAAATTGCTGATGGAAGTCCGCCAACTTTAGCATGGCGTGCTTGGTTGGGAGGGAATTTAGGAGAGATAGTTTATGCTTTGGCACTAAATGGTGATGAAATTTATGCTGGAGGATATAGTGGTACTTCTGCTGGTTGGGATACTTTTGGATCTATTGTAGGGACATTTTCAAATAATCAAGAAGAAGGTTTTTTGGTTGAAATTGCCGATGGTGGGCCGCCAACATTTGAATGGCTTGCATTTATTGGAGGGTCAAATCATGATTTTATTTACTCATTAGCTGTTGTAGGTGATGAAATATATGCTGGTGGAGCGAGCGATACGTCTGTTTCGTGGGAAACTTTTGCATCAACATTGGGCACAATGACAGATGCTCTTTACGAAGGTTTTGTGGTGGAAATTGCAGATGGAGGGCCGCCTACATTCGAATGGCGACATTGGTTTGGTGGAGATTCTGTGGATAGTCTATACGCTTTAGCGGTCAATGGTGATGAGATTTATGCAGGTGGATATGCGGATAATTCTGCAACATTTGAAACAGCTGTAATATCATTTGGCACAGTTACAAATACAACGGATAAGGGGTTTGTTGTGGAAATTGCTGATGGCAGTCCGCCAACTTTAGCATGGCGCATGTGGATTGGGGGAAGTGGAAACAATCGGATTAAATCGTTAGCTATAAGTGGTGATGAAATTTATGCTAGCGGTTATACGTATGCGTCTGGTTCTTGGGCAACAGTTAATTCTAAGCTAGGAACATTTACTAATGTAGCAATTATGGAAGGATTTACCGTTGAGATTAGTGACGGGAGTCCCCCATCTATGAATTGGATTACTTGGCTTGGTAGCATTGGTGCGGATGATATTGTTGCATTAGCTGTTAGTGCTAATGAGGTGTATGCTGGCGGTTATGTACCAAATACAGAAGATATGGAAGGGGTTTTTTCGGGAACAAAATACGACGGGCAGAATAGTGCGTTTATTGTTGAGATTGCGGATGATGCGACGGCGGCGGTTATGAATGCGTTATTCTGGTTGGATTAGAATATATTGGCAATATAAAAAATGGGACACATTGGGTTTAAAATGACAAAAACATGAGGGTTTGATGATGAAGAATGTGAATCAAGTAAATAAGCAAGAAATTGTTGTGTTTCGTCCTAAGGGTTCCAAAATAACTGTCGAAGTTCAGTTGAACAATGAGACTGTTTGGCTAAGTCAAGCCCAACTTGCCATTCTATTTGGAACCAAACGTCCTGCAATTACAAAACATTTACTTAATATATTCAAAGATAAGGAGTTAAGTGAAAAATCAGTATGTTCCATTTTGGAACATACTGCCTCTGATAAAAAGACGTATAAAACCAGTATTATAATTTAGATGCGATAAAAACCGTGACACAATGGTTTTCTAGGGTAAGTAGGGGATGTTGGTTTTGGTAGAATATATTGGAAAACGTCAATTTTAGGTTTATACTTTAACTATGCAAAATAGATATTTAGATCAAGTTAAGCAATTGATATTAACAGAATTGGGGCAAGAGCCTGTCGGGGTTCTTTTGTTTGGTTCCCGTGCTCGAGGTGATTCTAATTTTGGCTCAGATGTGGACGTGGCTTTGGTTCCTAAGGTTGGCCAAACAATATCGCGCATTTCATTATTAAGAGAAAAGATTGAAGATTCTTGTATTCCTTATAAGGTCGATCTTGTGAATTTATCTGAAGTTTCTGAAGATTTTAAACAACAGGTGTTGAAGGATGCAATTGTATGGAAAAATTAGAATTAAAGTATCAAGATGTTCTAAAAGCGTTAAAGACATTACAGGATATTTTGAAAGAACCTTATTCAGTTATTATTAGAGATGCTGCAATACAGCGGTTTAAATATACATTTGAAGCATTATGGAAATATACACAAGCGTATTTGAATGAAAAAGAAGGTATTGTTGCTAATTCTCCCAAGGCAGTTTTTAGAGAGTTGTTGCCATTAGGTTTTTTATCTGAAGATGAAGTTGCAGGTTTTTTAGAAATGACAGATCGTCGCAATGACACTGTCCATACGTACAAAGAAGTCGTCGCCCAGATGATTTTTATGAGAATACCTGAATATGCCTCGCTTATTGAGAAGTTAACTAAGAAATTCGTATAGCATTCTTGCTAATGTTTAGAGCCTTACTATTGATATGTTTATTATTGCCAGTATCTTCTCAGGCGGAAGATATTCCTCCAGCATTAATGCCCGCCATTAAAGCTATCATGGTAAAAGCGCAAGGGGATGAGACGGTTGGTTTAAGTAATACAGAGGTTAAGGTTAATTATTCGAAAGATGTTTTTTCTTGCCAGATTAAAATTCCGCTTAATGGTAAAGATTTAAGCATCAGCACCAATTTCTACCGCAAAACCCCGACGGTCGATAAGAAAGTCTTTATCAATTACGATACAACAAGCTATATGTTTACCGGTTTATTGAAAAATGCCAAGATGCCCTTTAAAAGTGTTGTTTACACAGAAGGTGCATTGCAGTGGTTGATTTATGATAATGATGTGGATGTGATTGCGTATCGGCAGCATGCGAAGGACAAGGACACCATCGAGCTTAAAGAATGGATCTATGCCCGCAAACCAAATAGCAAATATGGCAGTCGCTATGAATGGCAATACAAATCCATGGGCCGTAATGTTGTGCTAGAGAGCGCCAAAGACGGGAGTGTGAGTTTGTATCAAGAGATGGTGATCAATGGCATTGATAAGAATGATCGAAAAAAACGCGATCAAGTCATGACCACCGTCAAAAAAGCTCTACCAGATTATAAAATCATGGACAAAATGCTAACCGCCGTCCTAGAGCCAGTGACCTATTGGACCAACGACGGCATCAAAAAACAAGGCAAATACAAAATCCTCGACCAAAAAACCCTAACTGTCATCATCGACGAGCCAGCAACAAGCTATCCATTGTTGATTGATCCGACTTTAGTCTTGCGTAAGTCTTAATAGCGTGTTATATTATGTACATAATAACGTACATAGGAGAATCATATGACAACAGTTTCCGCAACAAGTGCTCGTACAAAGTGGTTTAAGATGATTAAAGATCTCAATAAATCTCACAGGGTTTATGAGATAACTTCCAAAGAAGGTAATGTGGTTTTGCTTTCAAAGGATGATTATGAGAATTTGCTTGAGACGTTAGAAATCCTTTCAACCCCAGGATTGGCAAAAAGTATTAAAGCCGCTGATAAAGAGATCAAGTCTGGAAAAACCTTATCGATGAAAGAGGTTTTTGGTGATTAAACGAAAAGATTTTGAAATTCGTTTTACATCATTAGCCAAGAAGGATATCGACAAGCTCGCTCCAAGATTAAGAAATAAACTTCGAGATATATTAGAAGAAATTATTGCCAAGAATCCCTATGAAGGTAAGAAGCTGATGGGAGAGTTGGCGGGAAATTATTCCTACCGTCTATCTTATAAAGATAGAATTATTTACTCAATAAATGTAGAAGAAAACATTGTATATATAAAGCGGGCTCGTACGCATTATGGTGAATGAAAATATTTCTTGACACAATCAAAATAATCAATATAATTATTGTAGTTTCATCAATCGTTTATCCCCCTAAACGATAAGCTTCATTCGCACCTTAACTTTCCCCCGATTGCAGTTACAAATGAAATGCATGTTTTTGGTTTAACGCCACTCGACACGGCTTTGTCTGTTCTTGGGTTAAACTTCTCCCAAATGCTGATGGACTACATTTTCAAACAATCGTCTATTGGTATCCTACTTGGGGTGGTGGCGTACTTCTTAATTTTTTGGAACCTAGCCAGAAAAGGCCAGTATGGCCGAATATGGGTTTATGTTGTTTCTATTTTTACCCTCGTTGTCTTACTTCTCCCGTCACAATCCTTAAACGATTATAAAAGCGCCCAAGAATCATACGGTCAATCCAGTGTTGAGAGTAAAGACATTAAAGAAGCTTTGATTCGGTTTGATAAAGTGCCTGTGATATTTACCTATGTTAATCAGGGCATTGATTCGTATGTGTTCGCAATGATTGCTATCATGGACAAAATTCTTCCGGAGCATTTGAGGTTTCTTGATAGCCCGTATCAAATACAGAAAGTTTGTCTATATATTAGAGAAGGTACAAACGTTGGCTTTCAAGACAAAGCTTTAAGAGCAACATTCAAGAGTTTTATTCTGCAGCATTACATGCCAGCATGGACGCGTTTGCAACATGATGCGCCTACACGTAAGACCATACAAGATTATTATTCCAAAGAAGAAAAGAAACAGTGGCAGAAGATCGAGCGGGATATTGATCAGTATTTCGAGAATGATCCAAATCTAAAGCAGGCCTCACGTCAAAAATTATCGACATTATTAAATATCTCAAACGATGATCTTAAGCAACTCATTATTAGATCATACGCAGAGCAAAGCATAGGTGATGGTTCCAAGTTAGATGTTTACCCATATGTATTACATGCATTAAATTTTCTACCTGTCTTGCATGGCCTTGCACAAATGTCTTTAGCTGTAATATTTCCATTTGTCATCTTAGCTTTCATCATCAGCAGCAACACAGCATATCTATTTCATTACATCATAAATTTTGTATGGGTTAAATCATGGGCACTATTAGCAACCATTAGCTCCTATGTATCTATTTATGTTGGAAGAACTCAAGCCAACACATTTGAGTATCCATATTTTTGTGTTGTGTTCGTAGGGGTATTCTTTGTCTTAATTATTTTATCAAGAGTTGTTTTTATTAAAGGAGGCAGGGTATGACGTCGTTGTTACGTAAGGTGTTGTTGTTTCAAATATTTATTTTTTGTTTCATGTCGAAGGTTATGGCAGATGATCCTCTTGGTGTAGCCAACGATTTCTCAACACAATCGATCAATATCTTAAAAGGGCCCATAGCCAAAATATTAGGGGCTGTGATCTTATTGACGGGTGTAGCGTCATTATTAAGAGGAAGGCATAAGCTCGCGTTGTCTTGTGCTGTAGCGTTCATCATGCTTTTATTCTTACCCATGTTATTAACAAAGGTTGCGACAGGTTAATCATGCGCAAATGTTATCGCAGTATCGATAAGCCACAAATTCTTTTCGGTCTCGAAGTGGAAGATATCGCCGTCTTGGCATTAGGCATAGGTTTGGGTAGTTTATTTCTTGAACCTTACGTTCCAGGAATATTAGGAATTATCGGGTGGGTCATATTAGTGAAGTTTAAACAAGGCAAACCTTTTGGTTATTTGTTGCATTGGTTGTATGTGCGCGGCATAGATTTCCCAGGTTTAGCACCAAATCCTAAGAACACGCAACAGTATGGAGCTTATGGACGCCGTCAGAAGTAAAAGCACACAATTTGTAGAGCGTTTATCTCGAGCCGAATTTATTAACACGCGGCTGTGGGCTGTTTGCATCGCAATTTGCTGTGTGTGCGTTATTTTAAGCATATCGTTGGTTTACACAATGGCACGACCTAAATCAATTTACTATATACCAGGGGTATGGCAAGCAGGTGTCGCGGTCCCTGCAAACAACAGCATAGAAACCGTGTCTGCTTTTGTGGCTGCGTGGTTGCTTAATTGGAACAATTTCAATCCTATTACATCCCAAGCTGTGTTCGAAAGAACGCAACGTTTCATGTCGCCGTCGTTATTTACGCAAACCAAGTTGAGATTAGTTAAAGATTTAGAAGAAATTAAACGCAGTAATATATCGTCGATGTTCACGCTCGAGAGTGATCCAATTGTCAACGTTAAGAGCAAAGGGTTTATTGTCCATGTCAAAGGGGTCAAGGTGATGTACATGGGGAAGGAAGCAGTTAAAGAGCAACAATTAACTTTTTTAATCACAGTACGCATAGTAGGGCCAACATCAAGCAATCCATATGGCTTGCTTATTGAAGCCATTGAACAGGAGCATGCTTCATGAGAGTTTTTATAATTATTCTGTTTATGGTCATTAGTTACAACCTTAATGCTGCAGAAGTCACGACCGTGCATGTCAACGTTGGTAAGGTGAGTGAAGTGTCATTCCCTGAAAATATTTCTAAGGTCATTAAAGGCGGAGCGGCAGATTCAATTCTAGTAGAAGCTGTAGATCGCACACTATACATCTTGCCAAAGTCTAATACACCTGCAGACATTTTTGTAACAGGGGCGTCAGGTACATCGTATCCACTTAGTTTACAAATATCTCAAGCACACGATTTAAGCGTTGTTATTGGTGGTAAAACAAATTCTTTTAAAGGGGATCTAAATGTCATGGATTTAATGAAGGATGTGCTTCTAGGAAATATTCCAGCAGGATCAACACAGATATCTTTACATAGAACTATAACATTAAAAGATTCACCCATTGAATTAAGTTTTACTCATGCTTATGAGTTTCCAACAACAATCATTTACGAACTAAGTGCAAAAAACTTGAATAACAGCGCCACGATGGTTCCGATTCAACAGATTTCATATAAAGGTATTCTGGCGATAGCGTCAAACTCGGACATCTTAAATCCAAGTGGCCAAGAAGGAGATGAGACAAAGATATGGATGATTACCTCGAAAAACTAAAAGCACAGTTTAAAAAAGATCCATTGGTCTCCTATGGGGTTTTGGGTGTCGTTGCTGTTATATGTTGTGTCTTTGTATTTGCTCAATCAGATCTAACTCAAAAGAAAGATATCCCTATTTTAAAAGAACAATCAAAAGATGCCATGGGCATAGCCGTTGGGGACACTGAGAAGCTGGAATTCATGAAAGGTCTTCAAAAAAGTTACTACGATTTTGAAGATAGGATCAAAGCTATGGAAGAACAAGTACAGTCCATCAAACAAGCAACAGAACAGTCAAACAAAGACCAAAAAATAGTGGTTGATTCGTTAAATAATATTCGAGAAATAATAGCTGCAAATACATCTAATCAGGATACATCAATAACTACATCATTTGAGCTAGCTGTCGCACCGATCAAAGAATTAGATTCAGCTAAAGAATTTGTTTATTTACCGATTGGATCATTTTGTAAAGGGACATTACTAACTGGTGTTTATGCTTCTTCAGATTTAAACAGTCCATTACCTGTCTTAATCAAATTGGATGAGGCTTTTTATGGCCCAAATAAAACAAGAGTTCCATTAAAGGGTGCTTTTGTCTTGGGCAAAGCCGTTGGGGATATAAATTCAGAGCGAGCGCTTATTCAAATTGTTGCCATATCGTTTGTTTTACCCAATGGCCAAGTCTTTGAACACGAACAAGACATTGGCTATGTCACCGACGCTTATGGTGAATTAGGGATCAAAGGGCAAGTTGTTAGAAATACTGGCAAAGCTTTAGCCGTAACATTCTTAGGGGGATTTATGTCAGGTGGTTCAACAGCTTTAGCTGACAATGAAATCACCACATCACAAAGTCGCTTTGGCGAGGTAGAACGTAATGTGACAGGCGATGTGAGCCGGCATGCCTTGTTTAGTGGCCTTGCCAAAAGTTCCAGCGATTTATCCCAATATTACGAAAAACAAGCAGAATACATCATCCCTGCTGTCCATATACCCAGCGGCAATAGTGTATATTTTGTCGTTCAAAAAGGAGTGAGAATCAATGGCCTATTACGCACTAATTTTAATAAGTTGTCTTCTATTAACTAGCGGTTGCGCACACCGACTCGTCAAAGAAACAGCAGAAAGAAAAGTATTAATGCCGGATCTTGAAATAAATCAATTGGACCAATTCAAGGAACAAAAAGTATTTGGCTATGTAAAGCCATATGTTCCCGTTATTGAGCCGCCAGTCGTTAAAAAAGTATGGATCCCAGACCATAAGTCAGATCAAGATTCCGGTGTCCTAGTTGCTGGTCATTGGGTCTATCTTATGATTCGAGGGCCAAAGTGGTTTATTGAGGATGAAATACAAGACTCAATTTTACCTATCATTGTTCCTGGAAAAGAAGGCAAAGGAGAAAAAAATGAAGAAAAATATCAAAGTAAGTGATGTCTCTATAGAAGTTATACAAGAGAGAATTTTTTTGATACGCGGCAAAAAAGTTATGTTGGATAGGGATTTGGCGATTTTGTATGGAGTTGAAACCTTTAGATTAAATGAGCAAGTGAAAAGAAATACAAGAAGGTTTCCTGAAGACTGTATGTTTCAATTAACTCAAGATGAGATGAGAAACTTGATATCGCATTTTGCGATATCAAGATGGGGAGGCGCTAGAAAACCACCATATGCATTCACAGAGCTTGGGATAGCAATGCTATCTTCAGTACTTAACAGTGAGAAAGCCATTGAAGTTAATCTACAAATCATGCGTATTTTTGTCAAATTAAGAGATTTAATTCTAACCCATAAAGAATTAGCACAAAAGATTCAAGAACTCGAATTACGTGTAGAAGGAAGATTTAATATACATGACAGCCAAATCATATCTCTTTTTGAAAAGATTAGAGAGTTATTAAGCATGAAAGAAGAAGATCAAAAAGTTAAAAGTCCAATGGGCTTCCCAATAAAGCAAACTACCCAAAACAAAAGGAAATACGATGCTGCGACATAAAGACATAGAGCAATTATTTGACGAGGGCTTAAGTTTTGTCGACTTGCTACCCTATATTGAATACTCCAACGATATGTGCATTTTATCCGACGGTAGCCTTGGGAAAATTTGGAAGGTGGGGGTGACGGATATTGAAGGGAAAACAGAAGGTGATTTAAATATGATGATCATCCAATGGCAAAACTTCTTAGCTCGTCTGCCATCTGAAAACTTTGCATGCCAACTTATCCTAAGAACAAAGTCTAATATAAATGAGTCCCTTAAGAATTATGCAAATTACAAAGAAGATGAGAATGTTACTTCTGTTTTTTTAAAGAATCGTTCTTCATATATAGAAACCCATCAACACGGTTTGTTTGAGCATAATAACCATAAATTTGTTCTAAAGCATATTGACATTTATGTTGCAGTAAGATTTTTCCCTATTTGGAAAAGAAGTAATGGCGTGCAGGTTGAAAGCGAATTATTAGCGCATCAAAATGCTTTTAAACAACATATTGCCTTAATCGAAGGATTATTTAATTCGGTTCATACTAAGGTTCAACCATTATCTGCAGAAGACTTAACAATTTTTCTTTACGAGATTTTAAATCCAAAACGTTCTTTAAAAACGCCTAATCATCGGTTTAATGAGGAAGAGAATATTCGTGATCAAGTGCTTTTTAATAGTCCATCCGCGAATGCAAAAGGGTTTTTCTTTGAAGAGCAACATATGTGTCTGATGAGTTTAAAGGAAATGCCTATAGAAACTCATATAGGGATGTTTTGTAAAGAATTTTATGAAGGAGGAAGTTTTAATTTATTGGATCAAGCTGTTGAGTTGATGATGGTGGTTAACCTTACGGTTCCATCATCACAGAAATCTTTGGATCAGTTAAAGTTTCAAAAAGATTTTACGTTCATGCATAAAGAAAATTGGTTAGGGGATCAATCTATTGAATCTGTTGCGAAGAAGAACGAGATTGATGATGTGATTAAAGAAATGTATCAGGGTAATCAACGCATCGTGCAGGCCCGCTTTCATTGGATTGTTCGAGGTTTTCAAGCACAAGATGTAGAAGCTCAGAGTGATCAGATTATCAATGGCCTTAATCGACTTCAATGTGAAGGCATGAAGGAGGATTTAATAGGGGCATCATTATTCTTGACGTGTTTGCCTCTTAATTTCGATCCATATTACGAAAACTTTGTCCGTCGCTCCAGAAGGTTGTTATCTAACAATGCTGCTGATATGTTGCCTGTCTTTGGAGCTTATCAAGGAACGCGAACCCTTGCTCAAATGTACTTCAATCGTCGAGGCCAAGCTGTTAATTTTGATATGTTTGATTCTAACATCAACCCCCATGGGGTTGTCGTGGGAGCTTCAGGAGCTGGGAAAAGTTTCTTTATCAATGATTTTATCCTTCAAAGCGATCGTTTAGGGAGTCATTTTTTTATTTTAGATAAAGGCGATTCATATAAGAAATTATGTCAAATCTTGAAAGGACAATATGTTGCTTTTGATTTGAATAATCCTGTTACATTTAATCCTTTTGCCCATCCGCCGACCCCTGAGAATTTATCGTTTTTACTATCATTGTTGTCACAAATGGCAAGTGGTGGAGATGAACGTTATCGTCTGACAAGAGAAGAAGAGGGCCTCCTGCACCAAGCCATCATGGTGGCATATCGCCAGAAAGATGAACGCCAAGAAGTATTCTTATCAGATGTGACGTCAATTTTAAATGACAATGAATTTAACAGCAGTTGTGGCATTAATTCTTTAATGGGGCCAACGCTGGCTTTGCGGTTAACGCCGTTTACTAAGAAAGGACCATACGGTGGGTTCTTTGATGGGCCCAATCAATTCCAAATGAATAGCCGTTTTATTGCTTTTGAGTTAGCAAACTTAAGTTCTTACCCTGATTTACAAGTGGCTGTTTTGCTTAATCTCATGTTCTTTATGACAAATTTTGTAGCTCATCAGGAGATGCGCTCTAAAAGAAAATATTTGCTCATTGATGAAGCGTGGTCCCTGTTAAAAGTAAAAAATACGGCGGATTTTATTACCAATGCCTTTAAGACATTTCGCAAGTACCGCTGTTCAACCATTGCCATCACACAAGAAATTGCAGATTTAACCCGTGTTGAAAGTGGTATTGCCATTATTGCCAATGCCTCAAATAAGATTTTTCTTAAACAAGAACCTGCTGTCATTGACTTGCTTAAAAGCAGCTTATCCTTAGATGATCAGAAAATTAAGTTGCTTAAGACGCTCGAAACCGTGAAGGGTAAGTTTTCTGAAGGGTTAGTGATTACAGAAAACTCTTGTGGTGTTGTGCGTCTTGTGCCGGATCCATTTTTATATTGGGTGGCAAATTCTGAGCCCCGTAATAATGAATATTTAATAAAGAAAGTAGAGGAATGCGAAGGTGATTTTATGGAAGCAATACAATTATGCGCAAAGGAGCACCCTTATGGTCTTTAGGTATATGTTTTTATTGTTATATGGTGTTTTGTGTATGGGTTGCGCTGCGCAAGAAAAGGTAAAACATGAGGCTTCCAAAATCAGCAACGTGCCGTTCTACCATTGGAATGAGCCAATTGTACAAGATGTTGGTGTTCCAGCGCATATTGAAAATGGTGTATTTATCCCAGAACACAAAGAATTGGTACTCATTAAACCAGGGCAATGGGCCAAAGCAGGGGCTTATCCCATAGCAACCCAAAAGGAGTCGTATGAAAAACCTTCTGAAAATAATAACGTTGATGATGTGTCTGACATTACAAGCGTGCCAAGGAGCATGGGCGAGTAACGATGTAACAACGCCGTCCAAAGGATTACAGCAAGTGGTAACACTGCATGTGATGGATTTGCCATTGACGTCGGTGTTGAAACCCATTGCGCAATCTATGGGTTATGATGTTTTGCTTGGGGTTAATGTCGAAGATAAGAAGGTCAGTATCGACGTGAAAGATGTGAGCATTGACAAAGTGTTGAGTCGATTGCTGTATACACTTGGATATGGCTACAAGATCGAAGATCATCAATTGATCATTTTAGCAGAACAAACCAAAATCTTTCGCGTGCTTTTACCGCCCATCACGCAGGATTTCAATGATGTGACTAGCAATGAATCTTTTGTGGAATCCTCAGACAACTCATCCAACAGCACCCAAAGTCAACATGTTAAACTTGGTACAAAGATCGTGGTTGGCAGTCAATTGACAGCATTGTCCTTTTGGGATGATGTGATAAATAATGTTAAGTCATTAGCGTCATCTACAGCCAAAATATCCGTTAATAAGCCCGCAGGCATGGTCATTGTGACCGATGTGCCGCTTAGATTAGAGAGCATTCGACGCTATTTTAAAGATTTAAACAAAAAAGTTTCTGTTCAAATTGAAGTTGATGTGAAGGTTGTTGAAGTCACATTAAACCAAGAGAATCGTTTTGGGGTTGATTGGAATGTGTTGATTGATGATTTAAAGAAGTTTAATAGTTTAGGATTGTCTAGTAATTTTGCATCGAATCATTTTACAAGTGGTGATTTCTTAAAGTTTTACGCGGATGGTTCGAAATTCAAATTAGCCATCGATGCTTTGGCTAAACAAGGCAAGGTGGAAGTTGTTTCGCAACCTAGGGTAAGGATTCTAAATAATCAGGTTGCTGTTATTCAAGTGGGGTCTACTCAAAGTTTCGTTGACCATTCATCCATTGAAACAACTCAAACAGGCACCGTGACGTCAATCTCAACATCCCAAGTTCAAGAAGGCGTGACCATGCGCCTTTTGGGAAATATCGTTGGCGACGATATATATTTATCGGTCACGCCGGTTGTAACCAGCATAGATAATATTCGTTCGATCACCTCAGGCAATACGCTCATTGAAGCGCCGCAAACCACCACGAAGTCTATCAATACCATGGTGAAGTTAAAAGAAGGTCAGACCGTTGCTATTGGCGGGTTGATCACCACAACAAAAGAAAACTCTAAACAAAGCGTACCGATCCTTTCAAAAGTCCCGCTCTTAGGTAAATTCTTTGAGTACAGTCAGCATAAGAATAATAAGACGGAGTTGATTATCTTTATGACGCCAAGGAGAGATCAATGATGTTGCACGCCTTATTTGATGAATGGTTATTCCTTGAGGTTAACGGGAATGTTGGTTCTTATGGAAAAGATGAATTTATCAGAAATTATAAATCCACGTTTAAGCAAGCAACTGTAGCTTGTCTGCATGTTCAAGTAAAACAGTTGACCATTGAACCAAGCATGATGCCTCAAAAAACAACATTGATGTCGCAGGTTTTTAATGATGAGTATCTCGTTTTACAGGAGTGGTTATCTGCCAATGTCGTGCAGTTGATGGCTGTTAATAAATCTAAGATTGAAGAAATCTATGAATATTTCAAGCCCATTACGCCGAGCGCGCTTGTCCCTTATCAAGTGGCTTTACGCGCTTTCTTAAGATCTAAAGATTTGCTTAATGATACGAAGGCAGTGATTGTTGTTGATGATATCAAAACAATGGCCATTGTGACAATTTTTAGCGGTTCTAAATTCAGCGATGCCCGTCACATTGCCATGCGCGATATGGAGTATATGGCTCATGAGATTAAGAGAACTTGGAGCGTTTATAGTGCAGGCAGTGACAAAGACATGGGCTATGTGCTTATTTGCAATAATAAAGAGTGGTTAAGCGCATTGATTAAACTCAAATTAGTCAGTCAAGATGAGGTTTTGCACTTAGATGTTGCGTATCCTGTTCTTGAAGGATTAAAAACCGCAAAATTTCCTCATAGTTTTATCCTGCCTAAAGATTTAGCTAGAAAAAAACGACATGCCCTGTTTACTCAACGGCTCACGTATCTGGGTATTTTGATGGGGGGTATCTTTACATGTGGTGGTATATGGGGCACTGGCATGTATTTGGATCATCAAGCCAAGGCTGCTCAAGCTTTTCATCAACAAAAGGAGCAGCAAATAAAACAAGCCCTTGCTCTAGCGTACAAAACAAAATTAAGCGCGTACTTAAAATCCATATCTTATAAGAATGCCGAGGACATTTATCTTGATCTCATCCAACGTTTGCCTTACGGGTTTGAGGTAAAAGAATTTAATCTTAATCACGTTACAGATGGAGCATGGGATTTAAACGCCATGATACTTCCCAATGTCTATGAGTATCAAGGAGATTTGATGCTCCATGACATATGGCAAGACGCTATTGTGACAAATGAGAAGGTTAATGATCAACTAGGTCAACGCTTGCGATTGGCCCTTACAAAAAATGATGGGTCTAAAGATATACAAACAATGATTAACGTATTAATGCTATTAAAAGATGACGTTGTTTTGAAATCCTCCTTGAATTATGCCGCTTTTATGAGTCGATTGAAACATGATGCGAGCACCTATGGGTTAAAAGTGAATTTAGAGATCGTCGACATAGTTACGAATGATCCAGTATATTTAGGTATGAATGCCATCAAGTTTAAACTTTCGTTTTATCAGGTGTCATCTACGTCAGAACGAGTTCGCATTTTAGACTTGATGAATTCATGGCAAGAGTTTTATCCAATCCGTATTACATCGATTGAATGTAAAAATGCGTTATGTCAAATCATAGGAGGGGTTTATGGGGTTTAAGAAATGTTGTTGTTTCGTCAGTATCTTCTTAATTTGGCAGATTCAGATACATGCCAAAGAAATATCTATGTTGGATCAAGATCCTGACAAGACAGTAGAAGAAAGTAACTCTATTAAGACTGTTGAAAGCGTTGTTCCTGAGAAAAAACCTGAGGATCCGATGCGTGCATTTATTAATCAAGAAAATGAGCGATTACGAGAAATAAAATTATTGGATCTGGATGTAATGCGTGCGGATTTGCAATTGAAGCAAAAAGAAATTCAATCAAAACTCTCTAAGTATGAACAAAGCTCTGAAGTGAACATAAAGGACGTTGCGTCAGATCCCATCAAATTAAATGGCATTGTTCAATTAGGTGCTGAAAAACAGGCGATTGTGCTAATAAATGGCAGTGTGACGTATTTCAAAATAGGGCAGTTTATTGATAGCGCCTATAAGGTCAAGAGTATTTCCGACGACAGAATGGTTATCACAGATGAACAAGGTCAAGAAAAGATCATCATGATTGGGAGGTAAAATGCACAATCAACGCATTGGTCATATTCTAAAAGAACAAGGATTAATCAATGATAAGGCGTTAAATTTTTGTTTATCCGTTCAGAAGAATAATGGGCATGAACGCATCGGGAAAGTGTTAAAGGATTATGACTTTATCAGCGACGATCAAATTGTGCATGCCTTAGCCAAACAAGTTGGATGGGGTGTCTATGAGGGGCGATATGAAGCCGCGCAAGAAATGGTTAAATTGTTAGGCGTTGATTTCATGGTGAAGCATATGATTTTTCCTGCCAAGGCGCATGAGGGCATTGTTTTTATCATGGCTTTTAGTGACGACATGGCAACCACCGATGCCATTGAAGCCAAGATCAATACCAAAGCACAATTTATGTTAGCGCCTGAGGCGGCGTTGCGTAAAGCCATAGAAGATTTAAGTAATAATGATGAGGTATGGAAATCACATGATGATACACGAGGGGATGATCTACCACAGTGGGTAGAGCAATGTTTTAATGACGCGCTCTCGAAAGGGGCTACGGATATTCATATAGAGCCGTCCTTAAAAGCTGTCGAAGTACGTTTTCGCATTGATGGGATCTTGCATTTTTATCAGACCTTAAAGTTAGACTTACAAAAACGGTTGGTCAATATCATCTTTCATAAAGCGGATGTTACGATCAGTGATTTTGGCAAATTTCATGACGCGCGTTTCACATATACGCATCATCATGCCGTGGTGGATGTCCGTGTATCACATATTCCCTGTGTGCAGGGAAGTTCACTGGTCTTGCGGCTTTTAGATAAGCAGAAGGCTTCAATCCCTTTGGTGTCTTTGGGATATACATCAGAGCAGTGGTATACGATCGAACAGAAATTAAAGAAGCCAGAAGGGATGGTATTGATTGTTGGGCCTACAGGATGTGGGAAGACCACGACGCTGTATGCCATGTTAAATTTCATGAAAAGCATTGAGCGCAAGATTCTGACCATTGAAGATCCCGTTGAAATGCATCATGCCTTAATCACGCAAGTACAAACCAATGATAAAAGAGATATTAATTTTGGCAATTCCGTTCGTGCTTTCTTACGCCATGATCCCAACATCATTCTCATTGGTGAAATTCGCGATGCCCAAACTGCGCAAGAAGCCATACGCGCGTCCATGACAGGTCATAAAGTTTTTGCCACTCTGCACGCTAAGCAAGGCATAGATGCATTTTTAAGGCTTCATGATTTAGGTGTGCCATTTGCCTATATGGCATCCAATATTTCTATGGTGATCACACAGCGCTTGGTGCGGTTGGTATGTCCGCATTGTACAAAAGGTTGTAAGTATTGTTTGGGTGGGTTTAAGGGGCGTAGTGTTGTGGCATCGATCATTGATTGTGATGACACCATCGAGGAATTACTATTAGCGCAGAATATGGCCGGTTTAAAAGCGTATTTGAAAACACAGGGTGTTGCCACATCGATGGAGACGCAGGTTTTGCAGATGATCAAAGAGGGTAAAACAACCCCTGACGAAGCAAGGCGGGTGCTTGGATGATCAAACATTGGAAATATCAGGCATTAAATGCTCAAGGTCAAGATGTCCGTGGTTCGTTATCAGCAACCAAACAAGAAATAATGGCATACATAAAGGTGCATCAATTGGAGTTGATCGATTTACAGCCGGATTTCGTCTTATTTTTCGAAAAGTTTTATCAGATGAAACGGTTATCCGTAAAGACCTTAACGGCATTTTTTGAAGATTTAAGCAATATGCAGCAAACAGGATTAAGTTTAACGCAGATGTTGCTGTCACTGAGGGATTCTACTCAAGATGTAACTTTAGCTCATGTTATTGATGTTTTAAGAGATAAGATTGAGGAGGGTTTAAGTCTGGCGGATGCTTTTAGAAAAACCAATACTTTTCCATGGATCGTTATTTTGACCATCAAAAGCGGCGAACAGAGTGGAAAGTTAGAAGCGTCGTATCAACTTTTAGCGCAGTATTTTAAAAGGCAAGCAGAGATCCGTCATAAATTACACGAAGCTTTGACATACCCATCGATCGTATTTTGTTTATTAATAAGCGTGATGATGTATGTGGGTCTAAACGTTATTCCGAAATTAAAACAATTATTACCAGATACTGCACGCCTTAAAGGGACGGCCAGCATTGTGATTGCCATGAGTGTATGCTTACAAAAACATTTTATTTTATTGCTCGTTATTCCGGTGATTCTATTGACTGTAGGCATTTTCGTATTAAGAAAAAATCAGCGTATTTATGACATGGTGATATATCGCATCCCATTGATGGGCCGCATCAAGAAAGAAACAGACTTAGCGTTTTATTTTCTAAATCTATCAATTTTATTGCGCAACGGAGTGCCATTGATCAAATGCATCAATGATTTAAACGCGTTAAATGTGAGCATCATTAGCCGTCATGTTTATCAATGTCGCGATTATTTGTTTGGAGGTATGCCGTTATGGGAAGCTCTCAAAACAGATCCGATTTTTTCCTCTGTTGTGATATTTACTATTCGTCGTGGAGAAGAAATGACACGACTACCGGAATATGTTTCAAACCTATCAGGATATTTTAATAAGCGCGTACATGACCGCGTCGATCAAATGGTCATGCTCATTCAACCAGCATTATTGCTGTTGGGTGGAGTGTTTTTAATCATCATTGCCTTCGCGTTCTTAATTCCTGTGTATGGGAGTTTGACACAGATCGCGGGGGGGTAAAAAAGGAGAGGAAAATGAAAAGAAGAAGCATCGCATCACAAGAAGGTTTTTCTTTAGTAGAACTAGCCATAGGACTGGCTGTGTTAACAGTGCTCATTTTAAGTATTTCAGTATCATCAGGTTTAAGAGACAATGCCCGCGTTCAGTCAGCGGCAAATAGTGTTCAAACTTTAAGGACAGCGGCGGAGAGTTATTTAGCGTCGGGTAATATCAATTATGCTGGCATGAGCGTTGATGTTCTTAAGACCGCGAAAGTATTGCCGGATGGTTTTGTTGCTAGTAAGACGAATCCGTGGGGAGGGGATTATAACGTGGTGGCCAATACGGCAGATAAAACGCGATTTGATATTTCCTTGAGTAGTTTGGCAAAAACTGAGGCGGATAAATTAACCAATTATTTTAACAATAGCGCAACTAAGGTTGCCTATGACGATACAAGTTCAACATGGACCGTCACATTCTAAATAAAAAAGCATTCAGTTTAATTGAATTAGCCGTAGCCATGGGTATCATCGCATTGCTCACATCTGCGTTGATGCCTATGGCGGTGCGGGCTATTGAAATAAAAGCCGGCGAGAAAACCATTACTGAGGTTGGGATCATCCAAACAGCCGCTCAGAAATATTATACTGACAATCGTCGGTGGCCTAATGATTTGGAGCAATTACAAACAGAGGGCTATTTAAGCCCCTTATGGTCATTAAGGAATCCTTGGAATCATGCATATCAGGCATCATTTGCATCAAAAACCATGACGGTCACAACTCAAGTTCCAGTGAATCTGACAGGAATGTTGATGGCACGTTTGTCTCAAGCGTCATCTGAGGGAAGTAGCATCAGCAGCATGATTGGCGTTAGTGATCGTAATATCATCGCCGCTGGTGTGATTGCTGCTTGGTCAGGCACTATTGCAGATATACCCATTGGGTGGATCTTATGCGACGGCAATAATGGTACGCCGGATTTAAGAGATAAGTTTATAGTAGGTGCTAGGCAAGATGACCAAGGTTTTGCTAAAACAAATATCATGGGGGCTTTAAATCAAACTGGTGGCAGTGTCAGTCATGATCATACGGGCTTAACGGGAAGTCATGTTTTAACAATTTCTGAAATACCTTCACATGATCACGAGGAGAATCCAAATGTTTCAATTGATTTAATTAGCAATAAAGGATTGTACGGAAGTAATCCAGGCGGTCATGCCAGCATGTTTAGTCCTATCCCGCGAACGGGAAGGACGGGAGGGGGGCAAGGGCATACACATACCGTTGCAGCAGATTATAATGTTCCGCCGTTTTATGCCTTGGCTTTTATTATGAAAATATGATCCATATTCTTTTTCTCATGTTGTTCGGATCAAACGCATTCGCTGCTGTTACGGATATTCAAGGTGAGGTGGCGCGCATTGGTCATGCGATTACCAAGATCGATATGCAGTGCACCCAATTAAAACAATACGGTCCCTGCATGGTTGGTGATGTTCCAGGCATTAGAATCTCATATTATGAGCCAACTTTTATCATGAGTACGATCGCAAGCAAATCTAGTTTAGGCGCTTTAAACGGAGGAAACCTACGTTTTAATGAAGTGCATGTCTATGATTTCCCGTTGAAACAAATACAACAAGCTGTTTTATGTTCATCGCTATTAAGCACAACAATGGGCATAAGGTATTTATCGGAGTTTAATCAAGAACATTGGCGCAGAGCAACCGTAAATAATGCGTCATATTTTATTGGTAACTGGGGGCCGCTTTATCCAAGGACAGGATTTATCAACCATTATAGCCCAGGGGTTTCATCTGCATTGATTTCCTTGAGAGGGATCAGTGCCGCGGGTTTTGTTGTTGATCCAGTCCGTGATAAAGTGCAAATGTTAGAGCCAAATAAGCTTATGTGCATGGCTCCAGGCACAGATGCTCGTTTATGGGAAAATGATCATGTTGATCCTGCCGGAAAGTATCTGTGGGTTTATTGGAGGTTTAGAGAATGCTGCAAAACCGCAATTCCCGACCCAACATCGCTGTAATATTTTTGGTGATGCTGTTGCCTTCGACGCTATTGGCAAATAGTTTCTTTAAGCTGGAACCCGTTGAATATTTTCAGGTCGATAAAAAGAAACCATTTAAGAAAAAAGAGCATATTTTAGATTGGCCAAAAACAACACCTCAAGTCGTGATCAATCTGCTTAACGACCCAAGTCTAGCAAATGCACAAGCGTACTTAGATTGGCAACAAAAGAAGATGGATCAACTTAAAAAAGCTCAAGAAGCCGTTACAAGGTTAATTGAGGCTCCAACTAAATGATGCACGTAATATTATTAATTCTGATCCTGCAATCCAATGCCATGGCAGATATATTTCAAAGCGATAAAACAGATCATGATTTGACCTCGGCATTAGGTGATCCATATGCGTATAAGAAATCTGTCGTTAAGCCCTTGATGACATGGAGTATTGATCCAGATTTAGAAATTAAGAAATCCATCGATGATTTAAGTGCAACAACGCATCGTCAAAATTTAAAGTCCTCTGACTTACTACTTTGGGAATATGGCGCGCCAGCGGAGGCAGATGTATTTAAACATTTCCAAACATTGTCATATTTGCGTTTTAATACAACGTACGATCGTTTAAAAGACTTGGAAGATAATAATCGTCACGATCTAAATATGCTACGCAAAGAAGCTATCTATAATTGTGTTCAGGAGAAGTTCTTTAGGGGAACATATAAAAACGATTTAGACAGCTTATTAAAAAGTTGTCAAGCCAATGCCGCCTTTAAAGATTTTGAATATGTAAATGCGCCAAATCTTTTTGAAAAGTTATTTAACCTTTTCAATCTTCGAGGCGCTAAGAAGGAAAACATTCTATCCATCTTGCCTGTTTGGCGAGTTGAGAGTGGGGCAATATTTTTAGTCGGCCCATCCAAAAGGATTGGACATGTCTTAAAAGCATATAAAGACACGAATATCACGACAATTAACAATGCGCTTTCAACATATCAGCATCAAAAGACAGTAGCCACGGATCTGTTAGAAAGTTTGTCCCAACCTAATAGGCCTTTTACATCTGTAGACTTCATTTTTTTACTTACGCTTAATGATGCTGATCGTCTAAATCATGTGCAAGCGATTGCATCCCAACGTGCCATTAGTCAAGCCATCGACCAATATAATGAAGCATTAGAATGGCTCAACCGCTATAAAGATCATCCCATCTTGGAAGATGCTTACAAGAATATTATCCAAAAAGGTATCACCTATTTACAACAAGAAAAAGATTCCCTTACAGATAAATTAAAAGATATAAGCGATTATGCCATTGTGATTGACCACATGCTCAATCAAGCCAAAGAAGAGCAGCTTCGAACACTTGAAGAAAGCAAAGCCCAAGAACGTTTTAAAGCAATGGGAGGCTTATGACCAATGTATCATTTGGAAAGATAGGCGAGCAAGCCGCGTGTGAATATTTGCACTCAAAGGGATTTAAGATCATCGAACAAAATTTTCGATGCTTATTAGGTGAAATCGACATAGTTGCTCGAGACGGAGGAGTGCTCGTGTTTGTGGAGGTCAAAACCCGTTTCTCAACACAATACGGCCAACCCTTCGAATCCGTCACCTACCACAAACAAAAACGCCTGATCAAACTAGCACAAGTGTACATGAAATACAAACACGGCACGGTCGCCATCTTAAGCAGATTCGATGTGGTCTCAATTTTGATGAAGGATAGGGCCAAAGAAATAACACACATTAAGAATGCGTTTTTTAGATTAAAATAACTAGCTTTTGCAACTATATACAGTTGCAAAATAACAGAAATGTGATAAACTAATAAATGAGTCAAATACAGAAATTAATTCACAGGATTAAGAGCAGGCCAAAAGATTTCAAATGGGAAGAGGTGTGTAGGTTGTTAAGGCATTTTGGTTACGAGGAGTTTTACGGTAATGGTTCTAGAAGAAAATTCATGCATGAAAAATATGGTTTAATTATTTTGCATGAGCCTCATCCAAGCAAAATATTAAAAATGTATCAGATTGATCAAGTTATAGAAATACTAAATGAAGGAAATCTCTTATGAAAGACATGATGGAGTATAAAGGATATTATGGTTCTGTTCATTATAGTGATGATGATAAATGTTTTTATGGGAAGGTGGAGCAGATTAAGGGTTTAGTTAGCTATGAAGGATATGATGTTGCTTCTTTAAGAAAATCTTTTGAAACGGCTGTCATTGATTATTTAGAAACGTGTAAGAAGAAAAACATTATACCTGAAAAGCCATTTAAAGGTTCTTTTAATATTCGCACTGGTGAAGAGTTGCATCGCTTGGTTTATATGTACGCACAAGAAAAGAAAATATCATTAAATCAGGTGGTAATTAGCGCACTGCAAAAATATCTCATGAAGTACGCCACATAAAAATTTCCACTTTTTCACTTCAACAAACCCATTCCTCCTATATAATTAATATATTATATAATTCAATATGGAGGATCCTGTATGACTCAATGCTTCCGCCGTGTTTTCACCCTTACCTTCTTGATCGCAACCCTATGTTTCACAACAAATATTTTTGCCGCTGGTTCAGGTGCTTTTCGCACTGAGGTACCCGATGCTGCTGCTGAAGCGATGGGTTCTGCATTTGTGGGGCAAGCGAATACGCCCGCTGCTGTTTATTATAATCCTGCAGGTTTAACGCAGATCAAAGAGGTGCAAACTGCTGTTGGTTTTGCCATTTTAAGTCCGCAGTCGGATTATAAATCGTCTTCCGGTGATAAGGTTCAAGCGCGTCGTAATAATTTCTTTATCCCTAATTTGTATGTTTCGGTTCCAGTGATTGCTAATAAATTAACCGTTGGTTTTGGTGCGAATTCATATTTCGGTTTAGCTACACAATGGGCTGAGGATTCATCGTTGCGATATGTGGCGACAGAATCCGTTATTGAGAATAAAAATTTTGCCTTAACCGCCGCCTATCAAGTGACGGACAACTGGTCATTCGCGTTAAGTTCCGATTACGATGATTCCAAAATTAGCTTAAGCAAGCGCTTGATCCAGCCAGGTGGTGCGGATGGTGATTTTCAATTAAAAGGAAAAGATGGTGCGCTAGGGTATCGTTTGGCGTCGATGTATAAAATCAATGACACCAATCAATGGGGCATCATGTATCGCAGTGGATTTTTCCATGAATATGAGGGAAAAGCATATTTAAGTAAGTTAAATGGTTCAGGTTCAAATTATCTAGGAATTTTTGGCGATACATCCTATGAAACAAAAGTAACAAGCAAGATGACGCTACCACAAAGCGTCATCATAGGTTACAGTTTCAAACCGATTGAACGCTTGCGCGTTAACCTTGATTTAGAATGGATGGATTGGGGCAGCATCAAGAATCAAGCCGTCAACTTCACCCAAGAAACAGATGCCACAAGATTGTCCGTGCTAAATTCCGGAAATCCAACATCTAAAGATTGGAATTCAGTCTGGTCACAAGCCATCGGTTTTGAATATTCAGCGACAGATGCGCTACGTTTACGTGCCGGGTATTACCATCACACATCCCCAATTCCAGACGACACCTTCGACCCCAGTCTAGCCGATAGTGATTCGCATGGCTTGACGGCAGGTTTCGGTTACGACTTAACAAAAAGTCTAACCTTAGACATGGCCTATTCCGCATTAATTTATCAACCACGCAAGATTGATAATGATGTAGGTAGCGCAAGTGGGGCGACGGTGGATGGGAAGTATACGCAGATTATTAATATGGTCTTGATGAATTTGACACATAAATTCTAAATAAATTCTTTATGCTATACAATAAAAAGATATGGTATAAGAATTGGTCAATAGCGTTTTTGTTGTATATTCGTGATTTTGTTGTCAATTTATTGCCTGTTAGAAGGCTTCCATCTTCTTTACGTAGATTTTTGTATGGTTTTGATTCTGATTTTATTTTCTTAGTTCACCCTAGAAGATCGCAAGATTTTTTTATCGCACTTCCCTTTCTTTCATTTATTAGAAAATTCTTAATAAAGAAGAAGTTTGTTAGATTGTTAGGATTGTTCCCACCTTTTGTTATATCAAGAATTAAAACTAGTAAAGGAGTGAATGGATTAATTGTTTCAAGTTTATTGCTTCCAGATGAATTATTGAATGATAGAAAGAAGTCTTTAAAAGAAGCAAAGAGGATGATTGATTTCTCTGTTAAGATTTCGAGAAGAAATTGTAATGTTGGGTTAGGTGCATGGTGGCCAATAGTTACTAAACGTGGAGAATATTTTAATAAATTTATCAGCGAAAAAGATGTTTTCATAACTACTGGGCACACGGTTACTTCTATTTCTATACTTATCTCTATTCGTAGAATGTTGTTTTTGTCAAATATTGCTATAAAAGATCTAAGAATAATCATTTTGGGGGCCGGTAGAATGGGCTCACAGATTGTAGAAATGTTGGCGTTACAAGGAGTGATAAATATTTCTTTGTATGATATAAACGAAAAGAGGTTAAAATTTGTTAAATCAAGGCTTAAAGAAAAATTTCCTAAAGTAAATATTCAGATTTTTTCTGCGATGTTAAAAAGTGATGAAAGAAAAGAAGTTTTGAAAGAGCATCATCTAGGTGTTTGTGTTACTTCATCAATAAATAGAGTTCTCATGCCTGAAGATATTCCTCAGAATTTTATTATTTTAGATGATGCTAGACCTGAGGGAATAAATCGTAATTTAGGAGATGATTCTAAGGTTGTGCTTGAGGGAGGATTGGTAGATTTTAGTGGTTTAGAATCCGATTATGATTTTGGATTTGGTAAGAGTTGCACAATTTTTGGATGTTTAGCTGAAGCAATTATACTTTCAATCGACCATGCAAAAGTTTTAAAACCTACAACTGGTAGTGTAGATATGAGTAATTTATCTAATTTTCTTTTGTTTATGAAAGAAAGTGGACTTGATAATTGTGTATTTAAGTCAGGCGCAAAGATTTTTTCTGATGATGAAATAAAGAAAATTCTTTTACTAAGGGGCCAATATATCAAAGATCGAAATATTAACATTAATTCCCATTTATCATTCCAGTTGACTTAAAAAATGAATAATTACGAATTATTATTTATTTGTTCTTATGCCTTTAATGCAATCGTTCTAGCATTCTTGGCTTTTTTTGTTCTATTAAAGAATCCAAAGAATATAGCAAATAGAACATATTCATTTTATTCATTAGCTATTTCTTTTTGGAGTTTCTTTTCCATCTTAATGATTAAGTCAAAATTTCCTGATGAGGCACTATTTTGGGACAGGTTGTGTATTTTAGGGGTTATTTTTATACCAACAACATTTTTCCATTTTACTTGTTCTTTTTTAAAACTTTCAGATAAAGGGTTCTTGATAAAAGGGGCTTATGCGCTAGCGATACTCTTCTCATTTTTAAATTTTACTCCTTTTTTTGTTGAGAAAACTGCTCCTGCTTTTCTTCTGAGAAACTTTACAGTTCCAGGGGTTGGGTATTATATTTTTCTGATTTATTACACGTTAATTGTTTTATGGTGCATTTATTTAATATTTTTTGAGTTTAATAGTGAGAAAAGCATATTAAGAAAACAACAACTGAAGTTTCTATTGTGGTCTACAATCTTTGGTTATGCTGGAGGTGCATTTAATTTTAATTTGGTACTTAAGATTCCACCTTATGAAATTGTTCCTTTTGGCAATGTCTGTATTGGATTGTACGGTTTATGTGTTGCGTATGCAATGGTTAGGTATCAACTTTTAGACATTAAGATTATTTTTACAAGAGCTTCAATCTTTGTGTTTGTGTATGCATTGGTTCTAGGAATACCGTTATGGGTTGGTTACAAAATTCTTGGTAACGGTTTATGGCTTATTCCGACAGTTTTTATGGCGTTCTTTTGTACAGTTGGTCCATTTATTTATTTGTATCTTCAGAAACGAGCGGAAGATAAGATTCTTCAAGAGCAGCGTCGATATCAAGCGACTTTACGACAAGCGGCAACTGGGATGGGGAGGGTTAAGCAGTTAAAGAAGTTGTTGAATTTGGTTGTGTATGTTGTAACTCGCGCTGTTCATTTGGAACATACGTTAGTTTATTTAAGAGATGATAAGGCTAAACAGTATATCTTGAGTGCCTTTAAAAGTAGAAGACAGAGTAATGATTATTTAGAATTTTTGCCATTTAGTTCAGTTTTAGTTGGCCAATTAACTGGTAATCATAATCCTATTAATTTTGAAGAATTTCAGCAGAAGAATAAGGATCAAAAGATTCAGCGGCTTGGGGAGATTGAGCAGGAGATTATTCAGTTGAAGGGGGAGTTGGTGCTTCCGATTCATATTGAGGATAAGTTGTTGGCTTTTATTGTTTTTGGAAAGAAGGAGTCGGGGAAGGCTTTTACGGATGAGGATTTGACGGTGTTCTCGTCGTTGACAAATCAGATTGCTTTGGCTATTGAAAATGCTCAGTTTTATGAGGAAGTCAAACGCACTCAGGAGCAGTTGTTTCAGGCGGAGAAGATGGCTACTATTGGGACGATGGCGGATGGGTTGTCGCATCAGATTAATAATCGGTTTCATGCGATGGGGTTTATTGCGGGGGATGCGTTGGATACGATTAAGATTACTAAAGATAAAGGGGTTCCGGATAATTATAAAGAGACGTTTGATGATTTGGAGAGGGCGTTTACTAGGGTTCAGGAAAACGTTGTTCAGGGTGGGGAAATTGTGCAGGGGTTGTTGCGTTATACGCGTAAAGGGGATGCTGGTTTGGCGGAAGTTGATTTTGATGCGGTGTTGAAGTCTGCTTTTGAGATGGCGCAGTTTAAGATTAAGACCAGTGAGTTGAAAGTTGTGCGAGATTTTGATGAGAATTTGCCAAAACTTAAGGCGAATTTCACGCAGTTGCAGGAAGTGTTCTTTAATCTGATTGATAATGCTTATGATGCCATGATGCAGCGTAAAACTGAGAAGGTTGAGATTGGATTTGAGCCAACTTTGTTGATACGCGCTCGACCTCAAGGAAATTTTTTGGAAATCATTGTTGAAGATAACGGGATTGGTGTGAAAGATGATGACCGTGAGAAATTGTTCACTCCGTTTTTCACAACAAAATTGTCTAGTAAAAAGGGAACAGGGTTGGGGCTGTATGTGATTCGGAAAATTATCGAGGAAAATCATGGTGGCAGTGTGGTTATGACATCTCGATATATGATAGGCACAAAGATGAAAATAGAATTGCCGGTTGTTTTCTAAATAAATTGTGTGATAGACCTTGTAAAAGAAAAATTGTTTGGTTAAACTTAAAATGTAGTTGTTGAAAATAAGAAAATGAGGCGCTTATGGCAAAAATGTTGATCGTTGACGATGAAAGCGATGTCAGAGAATTTGCGCGTAGCTTTTTTAAGAAGCGTGGCATTGACGTACTTTTAGCGTCGGGAGGAAGGCAAGCTTTAGATATCATTGCCAAAGAAAGTCCTGATTTGGTTCTGTTAGATGTGCGCATGGAAGAGATGACAGGTGTTGAGGTTTTAAGAGAATTGCGTAAAGCTAATAATCAAACGCGCGTCATCATGGTGACAGGTGTTGAAGAAGAAGAAACTTTTAAAGAAGCGAATAGTTTGGGCGTCATTAGTTATATACACAAGCCGTTGATCCTAGAAGAATTAGAGAAAGTTGTATTATCGCAAATCCAGAAATAAATCGTATGTCCGTAAAGATCGATTATAAAAAAGAATTAGAAGCCGCGGCAAAGGGGATGATTTTAATCCATGATCCACGTCTTTTGATTAAATTAATTGTTCGTTCCATTGTCCAGCGTGTTCATATCGATCACGCGGGCATGATTCTGTATGATCCCGTCAAAGATATTTACGTTTTGTCGATTTCTCGAGGAGCTCCCGGCTCACGAATCCCTGAAGGATTTATACGATTTGATAAAACCAATCCTATTATTAAATTCTTTTGTCAGAAAGAGTATAAATATCTCGTTGAAAACCGCAACGCCCTAGTTGCGGAAGACATTAATAAATTAATTTGGAAAGAAAGTGTTATTTCTAACGGCAATGGCACCAAAGAATTATTGCATGAAGTGAGTGAACAAATGCCACGGCTTAATGCGATTGCTTGTGTCCCTGCATATTATCAACATCATTTGTTGGCAATCTTGCTCTTAGGTCAAAAACACGACGGGAACCGATTCGAGCAGGAAGAATTAGATTTCTTTTCCGCCTTAGCATCTGATGTGGCCATGGGGATTAGAAATGCACAATTGTTTGAAGACTTAAAACGTGAAGCAGAGCGTAACCGCAATTTATTTATTCAAACAACCATCGCCTTAGGGTCTGCCATTGAAGTCAAGGATGCCTATACGCACGGTCATACCGAGCGTGTGACCAAATATGCCTTGGCCATTGCGCGTCAAATGGAAGCCACCAAAGCATATGATTTTCCTCCAAAGTTCTTTGAGAACCTTTATATCGCTGGGTTATTGCACGATATCGGTAAGATTGGTGTTGCGGAATCAATTCTTTGTAAGGTTGATAAATTAACTGCCGAAGAATATGAAATCATGAAAACCCACACCACACGTGGGGCTGAAATTTTATCGCCGTTAACTGGTTTTGATGAAGTTATCAATGGTGTTAAATATCATCACGAACGTTATGACGGCAAAGGATATCCAACCGGTCTTAAAGGCGAAGAAATCCCTATCATTGCCGCGATCATCGCTGTTGCAGATACCTATGATGCCATCACAACAGATCGTTCATATCGCAAAGGCCTAAGCAAAGAAATCGCCATCGGAGAAATCCAAAAGTTCTCTATGAAACAATTCCATCCAATCCCAGTTGCTGCGTTAGTTGAGCTTTATAATAAAGGTGAGTTGTAAGGCAGTTCGATGATAAATGTTGTGCCTTTGTCTTTAATGCTTTCCACAAAGATTCTTCCCTTGTGATTTTTAATAATCTCGTGAGTGATCGATAGCCCAAGACCTGTGCCGTGAGTTTTTCTTGTAAAGAAGGGGTCAAAGATATGAGGTATATCTGTTTTGTCGATGCCTTGACCTGTATCTTGAATGCGCAATTGAAATGTATTTTGATCTATTGTTGTCGTTATTGTCAAAACCCCACCCTGCGGCATTGCATCAACCGCGTTTAATATAATGTTAAGCAAGGCTTGTTTGAATTGATTAATATCTATATTTAGCAATGTCATTCCGTTGTGGAGAGAACATTTAATAGTGATGTGTTGTTTGCTAATAGAATTTGAAGCAAGGTCCAGTGTTGAGTTAATGATTTGATGAATATTATTAGGTTGTAATAAGACAGGTGTTGGTTTGGAGAAGCACAATAATTCTTGGAGCAGGCTATTGATGCGGTTAATCTCCTTATTAATCAGTGGCGCAAATTTTTGTAAAAATTCTTTATCGTCTATTTTAGAAGGTAAAAACTCCCCAAAAGTCTTTAATACCGTCAAAGGATTCTTAATTTCATGAGCCAACCCACTAGCCAATGTCGCAATCGACTTCAACCTTTCGGTCTGAGCGACTTCTTGTTTGAGGAGTTCGTTTTCTTCAATTTTTTGTATGTAACTGCCTTGGAATAAGGTTTTTTCTATAATGGTTTGGATTAAGTTTCTTAGTGGGATAAAAGCTAAAGCAATGATCGTTGCTGATAGGGTAGATACAAAAATAGATTTATAACCTATCATTGACTGTATAGCGTGTTCTGTGATGTATGTAAGAATGAGGTAGAACAGGGAGATTACAGAAATTAGAACAGTATATACAAGACTCTTTTTAATAATAATATTAATATCCATTAATTGATACTTAATCATGGCATAACAAATAGGAATTGTATAAATAGCTATGAAGATACTAAGGTAAGGGTAAAGATTAATTTGAAATATTGGTATGAAACATGCGTGACATCCAATAAAACCTATAATCATACCAAGTATTAAATATTTCATCTGAAGTCGACGAATATCCGAACTAATGGAGTATTCTTTTAAGAGTAAATAAAATGAATATGAAAGAAGTAAGAAATAAAAACTAACATAATAGATAAGAAAAATGCTGATTTTATTTGCGGGGATATTTATATAATAAAACTGATCAAAGAGAAATTTAAGTTCACCAATGAATATTTCTTTATAAAGGAAATTTAGAGTTAGAAATATTGATGCTAAAAGAATGGTTATAGCACTAAGAAAAATTTGTTTTATTTCCAGATATGCGAGTATAAAGTGATAAAAGATGACCGTTGATAAAATGCCTCCGATATTTGCTATTTGCCACCAGAAAAGAGCGATATCTTTAGATTTTGTTATTGAATAATTGTAAGCGCCTAATCCCCATACCACAGCAGCAAGACATAAAAAGCTTAGTAAAATGTTTGGTTTTTTTCCTTTGCTATTTATCAATAAGAAAATGGCAATGGGTAAGTTAATTAAGATAATTAATAAATTTATAATTTCAAAGTAATTCATATGGAAGCTCAATAATAAACGTTGTCCCGCTGTCTTGTTTGCTTTCTACAAATATCTTTCCCTGATGATTTTTAATGATTTCATGTGTTACTGATAATCCCAATCCGGTCCCGTGGTCTTTTTTGGTGAAGAAGGGGTCGAAGATGTGGGGGATATCTTTGGGGTTGATGCCTCGTCCGGTGTCTTGGATGGTGAGGTGAAATGTTTGATTGATGGTTTCTGTGGTGATGGTTATTGTGCCACCACTGGGCATGGCATCGATGGCGTTTAGGATGATATTAAGTATGGCTTGTTTGAATTGGTTGGTGTCAATAGAGATAAGTGTTAGTTGATCATTGGGGTAGTTCTTAATGATTCGGATGTTGTTTTTTAAGAAGTCATTGCTTAAGAAATCTAGTGTCGCGTCTAGCAAAGTATGAATGTTGCTGGGTTTAAGGTTGACGGGAGCTGGTTTGGCGAATTCTAGTAGTTCGTGAACGAGTGCGTTGATGCGATTGACTTCGCTTGTGACAATGGGTGTAAATTTCTTAATGAATTCTGGGTCATTGGATTTTTGGGGAAGATATTCCGCAAAAGTATTTAAAGCAGTCAAAGGATTCTTAATCTCATGCGCCAACCCACTGGCTAAAATAGCCACCGATTTAAGCCGCTCCGTCTGAGCGACTTCTTGTCTCAATAAAGAGTTCTCTTGGGTTATTTCTAGGTAATTTCCTTTAAATAATATTTTCTCTACAAAAGACTGAATGAAATTTTTAAGCGGGATGAACAAAAGGCTGATGATAAGTGCAAAGACAATAGATATTAGGAAGGATTTATACCCAAATATTGATTTGAAATAATGTTCAATGATGAAAACCGAGAAGAAGTATAAAAGTGAAATCAAGATAACCATGATGGTATAAATTAAATTCTTTCGAATAATGACGCGAATATCCATCAATTGATGCCTTAAGATTCCGTAGGAAATGAACACGACAAATAAAGGCACAAGAATATTTCCAAAAGGATAAATGGGGATTTTAAAACACATAGGATAATTTGTTAGGCCTCCTGAGAATCCAATTAGCATTCCCCAAAATACAATTTTTAACTTAGTTGTATCCCCAGATTTATTTAAAATTTTTCTATGTATGATGTAAAGAGAGTACCCTGGAAGAAGGATATATTCTAAGAGTTGAATAAAGAATAACTTTCCTGCAAGGGGATACAAAGGAATTAGCATATCAGTCTGAGGTTTTTCGATAATCAGGTTTGTAAATAAAGATAAGAGTGCTAGTAAGCAGTTAAAAATATATAAGTAGTAAATTATTCTTCTATACCGCTCATATTCATTAATGAGATGTGTTGCAAAATGAAAGAAAGTTACGCATATAAAGAATGCGCAAAGGTTGCATAATCTTTCGTATAAAAATGTTGTACTAGTGTATGGCAAGAAACTCCAAAGAAACCAGAAACTTGCCCAACACGCTACAGATATAAGAAAGAAGCAAAAAGTTGTATTGGTTTTGGATTTAGAGGGGTTCGAGAGAATAAAAATGCAAAGCCAGATACAAGATATGGCATTGATTAAAGCGCTAATGGAGAAGAAATTCATATTAGCTTAAATGCTTTTTAACCGCTTCCAAGATTTCTTCCGACTTAAACGGTTTAATGATGTAGCCTGATGCGCCTAGTCTGGAGGCTTCGGCGGCGGTTTCGACGGATTTGTAGCCGGTGACCATGATGATTTTGGTTTTGGGGTAATGCTTTTTGATTTCGGTTAGGGTGTCGATGCCGTTGACTTTGGGCATTTTGATGTCCATGAAAATGAGTGCGATGTCTTTAGAGTGGGCCAGTGCGTGCAGGGCTTGTTGGCCGCCTTCGACGATGATGAGGTCGTGGGTTTCACCTAGGATTAGTTTGAGTGATTCTCGGACGCCTTCTTCGTCGTCGCAGATGAGTATTTTCTTAGACATTGTAGATCTCCTTTAAAGTGTAACAGGTGTTGATACGCATAAGATCTTGGCGTTTGTCTTTCCTTTGTTAAGGTATATATGGGGAAGGGACGCGTCGAAATACATGGTGCTGTGTTTATTTAAATTATATGTTTGATTATTGATTTCAACTTCCAAATGGCCTTCTAAAACAAAGATAAATTTTTCACTCCCAGGACGATTCTGTTCTAAATTAGTTTTTCCTGACGGTTCAATGCGGATGAGCGCAGGCATCATTTTTTTATCAAGCATGTTCTTGGTTAAGATTTCTGTGATGGCGGAATCGCTGTGGGTAAATATGTCAGCAACGTGATGGTCTTGAAATTCAACAATGGCATTGTCTTTTTCAATGTCACGGTACAGCTCCGTTACGTCAATGCCAAGTGCTTTGGCAATCTTGATGTGTGACTCTAACGTGCCTGTCATCTTCATATTTTCAATGCGGGACAGGGTGGCTAGCTGAATGCCGGTTTCATTTGAAAGTTCTGTTAATTTCATCTTCTTTGCCTTACGAATTGCCTCAATGCGTTTGCCGAGTAACATAAGTTGTCCTTTGGTAGAATAAAAATAAATAAATATCTTTAAGTATAACATCTCTTGCATTTTTTGCAATATTTTATGTTTCATTGGTCAATAAACTAATTGACTATAGATAAAATAATAATTTGACAAATAATCAAACATGATTTATGCTTTTAACATGTTAAACAAACAAGGAGGGGGTATGGGTAAAGATGAAATTGAATTATCAGTTGTCAAAGTGCACCGTCTGCCAGATGCCGACGGGAACCGCACCAAAGCGTTTGTGGATTTAGGTATCAACGACGCTTTATTAATCAAAGGTGTTAAGGTTATTGATGGCAAAAACGGGTTATTCGTTGCCATGCCAAGCGAGCTTGACCGCAAGAATGAACGCTGGTTCGAGCGGGTGCGTTGCATGAGCAAAGAAGTAAAAGAAAAGATCACTCAGAAAGTTTTAGAAGCGTACCAAACAGTGTAACGTTTATAAAGCGCCCACAGGATCCCGGTGGGAGTGCGTCTTGATCTGCTAGCGATTAAGAGGCCACGGGGGCTGCCGCGATCCACGCCTAAAAAATTTCCGGGCGCTTTATTTCTTGAATTTAGGTTTTTAAAAGTATATACTTTTAGTGATACCAAGGAGGCTTACATGAAAGTGCTATCACTAAAGTTAAAAGATGAGATTTTTGAAGAGGCTGAGAATATGATTAAACAAATAAAGATTTCAAGGAATGCGTACATTAATGAAGCGGTAGAGCTTTACAATAAGTTAAATAGACGTAAGAATCTAATGAAACAATTTCGTAAAGAATCAAAACTTGTCCGAGATAATTCCATGGCAGTATTAAAAGAAATGGAATTATTAGACCCTCATTTAATCCCATGAAAATTAAAAAATTTGATATCTTTTTAGCAAATTTAAATCCTCCTTTTGGTACAAAGCCAGGGAAGGTAAGGCCAGTTGTTATTGTGCAAACCGATGGATTAAATAACTATTTAGCCAGTACGATTGTTTGTCCGCTGACAACCGCCCTCATAGATGCGTCTACATTATTAAGGGTTCGTATTAAGGCTAATAAGGAAACCGGTTTAGAACATGATTCTGATGTGTTAATTGATCAAATTTTAGCCATAGATAATAGTCGGCTCATAAATCAGATAGGCATAATTAATAAAGAACAGCATGATGTGATTCTAAGAAACCTTTCAAGTGTTATTCTAGAGTAAATGCGTCACTTTAACATTGACACCCCTGCCTGATTTGTATAACATAACTCCATGTTTTCAAAGATTTTAGCAAAATTTTCCCGAAAAACTCCTGACAATAAACATATCAAGATTTTAGTCATTGAAGACAGCGAAGTCGATCAAAAGTTGGTTTCATCGACGATCGCGCGGGGTGGTTACACGCCATTGTCTGCATTTGAGGGCAATGCGGGGTTTATTTTGGCTAAAGAAAACAGACCGGATTTGATTATTTTAGACTACAATTTGCCTGATATTAAGGGGCCAATTGTCTGTAAGATGCTCAAAAGTGAGGAGATAACCAAGAATATCCCCGTGCTGTTTTTAACAAGCATGGATACGCCAGGCAGCATCATCAATTGCTATGAAGAAGGCGGCGAAAACTATTTATCAAAACCCATCAATGCGAAGTTTCTCTTAGAGCAAATTAACATCGCGTTAAAAGAAAAGAAGACCAATAATTAATTATGTTAGACCTTAAATATATCCGAGAAAATGTCGATAAAGTTAAAGCTGGCTTAGCTGCTAAGCGCGTTAATATTGATTTAAGTAGGATTTTAGATTTGGATCAAAAACGCCGTCAATTACTGGTTGAGATTGATGATCTAAAAGCTCAAAAAAATGCCGCCAATGACACGATCAGCCGCATGATTAAAGAAAAAACTGATCCCAAAATGACCATTGCCAGCATGAAACAAATTGCCGCGCAAATAGACGCAATGGATCCGGTCATTAAAAAAATTGAACAAGAAATTTATGAAATTCAAATTACTATTCCCAATATGCCGCACAGCACAGTTCCCGTCGGTGGTCCTGAGTTAAATCGGGTGGTGGGTACGTGGGGGGATCTTCCTAAATTAGATTTCAAACCAAAGACACACATTGAAATCGGTGAAGATTTAGACATCATTGATTTTAAACGCGGCACCAAACTTTCTGGTTCTAATTTCATTTTATACAAAGACCAAGGCGCGCGCCTTGAACGAGCTTTGTATAATTTCATGTTAGATGTTCATACAAGCCAACATGGTTACCGTGAAATGTTTACACCGGTCTTGGTTAATGCCGCGTCAATGACAGGGACAGGGCAATTGCCTAAGATGAAAGAAGACATGTACCATGTAACCGCTGATGATTTATATTTAATCCCAACAGCAGAAGTGCCTGTCACCAATATCCATCGTGATGAAATGCTCGAAGAAGAGCAATTGCCTTTATATTATACAGCTTATTCAACATGTTTCCGACGTGAAGCAGGTTCCTATGGCAAAGACACGCGTGGGCTTGTTCGTGTTCACCAATTTGATAAGGTGGAGCTTGTTAAGTTTGTCCGTCCTGAAACCTCTTATGAAGAATTAGAGACCTTGGTTGTGAATGCTAAAAAGATTTTTGAATTATTGAATATTCCTTACCGTGTGTTGTTGTTGGCTAGTGGGGATATTAGTTTTGCCGCTGCTAAATGCTATGACCTAGAAGTTTATGCAGCTGGTTTGGATAAATGGCTTGAAGGTTCAAGCTGTTCTAATTTTGAAGACTTCCAAGCGCGTCGTGCCAACATTTCTTATAAAGGCAAAGACGGCAAGAAAAAAGGATTTTTACATACGCTCAATGGTTCAGGTGTGGCTTTGCCGCGCACCATGATTGCCATCTTAGAAAACTACCAGACCAAAGAGGGTGATGTGGTGATCCCAGAAGTGTTACGTCCATATATGGGCGGAGCAACCAAGATCACCCGTCGATAGGAGCTGTTGTGAAAGCCAATTTGTTGGGCATTTTAAAACTCATTTGTTTTATCCTCTTAGTTCCATTCCTTGTTGCCTTGGTGTGGTCTTTCTATAAAACTGTGGTTGCTGTCGGAGAACCAAAAGAGCAGTGGTTGCTATATGGCGTTGAAGCCTTTGTGGTGGTTTACCTCTTTGTTTACAATTTCCAAGAAATCTTCACCTTCGGTCAAACCATTGTCACTAAACTATTAGCCTTTGCAAAACCCATCGCCGAAGTTGCTGCTTTAATCATTCCAATTTATACACTTATCTTAAGCATAGCCTTTTTAATTTTGCATACCACGGGTGTTTTGGGCAGATATGAAAATCCGGCCATCTTGGTCTTAAGCTTTTTTTGGACCATGCATGTGGTTGTCACCGCGCAACACTTGCATGAAAGCGAACAGGCGACGATCAAGGGGGGATATTTCTTAAGTTTTGGTTTGGCTTTCATCTTTCATGTGATCATCGCCGCGCTGCTTTTAGCTATGGTGATGAGTGAGTTTTCTTTGGTCACGTTTGTTAAACATTTATCCCATCAAACCGTGAATGTTTACCACACGATCTACAAGCTCTTGTTTGTCCCATCCTAGTTGACATATCCGACGTCGGGTGGTATATTTGCACGCGTAAATTTTGGAGAGGTGGCAGAGTGGTCGAATGCGGCGGTCTTGAAAACCGTTGTCTCGCAAGGGACCCAGGGTTCGAATCCCTGCCTCTCCGTTTTGTTATAAAAGGGATTCGAAGTGAGGCCTGTTTGATGCGACGAGCAGGAGCATCATAATAGACAGGCCGAGTGGCTGACCCGTAAGGAGCCAAAGGCGACTGGAGGGCACCGAATCCCTGCCTCTCCGTTTTTTTATAAAAGGGATTCGAAGTGAGTCCCACTTAATATGATAAAAGTCTACAGTGGCTTTAAAGGTTTTACAGTTTTCTTGTTTTTCGTAGCAGCGATTGTGCTGTTGGGGGCTTTGTTTTTCTGGGGGGTGACCAAGGCATCGCAGTTGCTCTTACCGTTTTTAAGCGTTGTGTCGTATGCATTGATCGTCGTATTCTTAATTTTTATCTTTCCATTTTCTTATAATCAAAAATTTAAACCGGTACTGTCGCGTTATTGTGTGACGATGTCTAATGTTCTAGGGGTGACGTCGTGGATGATGGCGTTTTTGTTTGTGGTTAATACGTTTGGATTTTGGGGTATATTATTGGCGTTCTTATTTAAACTTTTAGCACCACTGGCTGTTATTAGTGCGACAGTGAAGTCTAGTTGGTCCATCGTGCGTGATTTGATGGTTTGGATTATGTTTACATATATCATGAGGTTTTATAGTGTATGGTTATTAAAATCTAATGAGCGGCCTTTTAAAAAAGGGCGCGTCATTGATATTGAAATAGAGCGTTGATCGCAATGGGTAATATTAAGAAAATTGGGGATACGTATTACATCGAGTTTTATGCACGCGGATTATTATATTCTCAAGTCGCAGGGTCTGATGAAAAAGAAGCTTTGAAATTATTGGAGGCGACGGAGAAGAAGATAGCATCGGGTGAGATGTTAACGGTTGTTCGTGAAATTTCATATGTTGCTTTTTTTGAACAATTTTTAGTTCATATCCAAGATCAGTATAGCGATATTACCCAAGGTCGTTTTGCACAATTGATTCTGCATTTTAGTGAGTTTCTAAGCGTCGCTTATCCGTCGATCAAATACATTTCTCAAATAACCCCTAAGGTGGTTGAAAGTTATAAAGACGCGTGGGTTAAAAAGACCCGACCACATAAGATTAATTTTTCAATCCTTTTGCTGCGCGAGATCATGGAGCATGGCATCAAATTAGGTTTTATCAATGATAACCCAACCATTCATGTTGCTTTACTGTCATTGCCTCAGAAATCATTGAAGCGCACGCCACGTTTTGAAATGGCTCAGCAGTTGTTAGGAAAATCCGTGACGCTTGGTAAAGCTGTCAAATTATTGAAACTGACCGACATAGCCCGCGTGATGTACTTTTCAAATTTAATTCCCTTAAAAAGGGAAGAAATGTATAATTAGCGGCTTGAAAAAGACTTTTGGATATTGGAGAGGTGGCAGAGTGGTCGAATGCGGCAGTCTCGAAAACTGTTATCCGGGGTAACTTGGATCGAGAGTTCAAATCTCTCCCTCTCCGCCATTTTTAATCAAGGAGCGTGTGTGTTTCAATTAAGTTTCTTATTACTTAGCGTCATCACATTCTTTTCCGCATTTCTTTTATTTCAGATTGAATTGATCATTGCGAAATTATTGTTGCCCATTTACGGTGGTAGTTATTTGGTCTGGGGGGCTTGTGTGGTGTTTTTTCAGGCGGTGCTCTTGGCGGGGTATGCGTTTGCGCATAAGGGCATTGACATGTTTGGTTTTAAGAAATATTTGAAGATTCACTTAGTTTTATTGCTCATACCCTTTTTCTTCTTTCCAGGACGCAGTATTCATGTCGATCATCATGCATCCGGCATGCCATTGGTGTTGGATATCTTTGTTCGGTTAATTACAACCATTGGACCAGTGTTCTTGGTGTTATCAACGATTTCTTTAGTCACTCAAGCGTGGTTGTCATCCAGCGACCATGCTCGACGTAATCATCCTTTCATTTTATATGCTATCTCAAATGTTGGTTCGTTTCTCGCCTTATGGTCTTATCCATTTTTTGTAGAACCATTGTTAACCAATACCGAGCAGTTAAATATTTGGCGCGTGATTTATGTTTTGTTGGTCGCGCTTACGATTTGGGCTTTTCGAGTGATTACGGTTAAAGATGTTAAGACAGAAGATGAGGGGGCGGCTGTTGTCACAAGGTCACAGGCGCTGCGTTGGTTGTTGCTCAGTGCAGCCGGTGTCATGTTATTCTTATCCGTCACCAATTTAATCACTTATGAAGTAGCGCCCATCCCATTATTGTGGATCATCCCGCTTAGCATTTATCTGTTAAGTTTCATTTTATGTTTTAAGAGTAAGCCTTGGTATCCATCTTGGTTTAAATTTATTCCTGCTATTGCCATTACACTTGGGGTTACGTTTTATTTTCAAGTCAGAACATCATTTTTGCCGGCTGCATGGTCGGTGATCTTATTTAATCTGATCTTATTTTTCTTGTGTTTGTTTACACAAAAAGAATTGATCCAATCAAAACCATCATCTGGCAAGCTAACGTTCTTTTATGTCATGATATCGTTAGGTGGTTTTTTAGGTGGATTTGTCACCAGTTGGATTGTCCCCTTAATATCTTATTCACCAGTTGAATTCCTCTTTGGGCTTGGTATCATTGCATTTGTCTATCCGCATAAAATCACGCGGCTTATTTTGTTAGCTTTGATTATGATTGCTATTGGGGCGGATTATTGGACGAATCCCCATCATTCATTGGTTAAGAAGCGTAATTATTACGGCATTTATGATGTGTTTGATAAGAATGGTGTGCGCACGTTTGTGCATGGCACGACGCTGCATGGGATTCAATGGACCGATGAGTCCAAACGTTTTGTGCCCTTGGGTTATTACAGTCCCTTGTCACCGTTGGGAGAGATTTTTCAAAAAGATATTTTTAAAGCACAGCGCGTTGGTGCCATTGGTTTAGGGGCTGGCACAACCGCCATGTATAGTAAGCCAGATGTTCCGATGGATTTTTACGAACTGGATCCTGATGTTTTATCCATTGCTAAATCCCATTTTTGGTATTTGGCATCTGCCCCAGGTCATATCCGTGTTGCTATCGGTGATGCGAGGTTGTCGCTAGTTAATACCCCTGGCAGTGTTTATGATTTATTAATCGTTGATGCATTTGGCGGTGATGCGATCCCTGTGCATTTGATCAATAAAGATGTTGTTAAAATTTATCAGGAACATTTAACTCAACGAGGCGGAATTTTATTGCATATCCCGAGTCGATATTTCAATCTTGAACCGGTGCTCGCAAATATTGCTTTAGAAACAGGGGCCTACGTTGCAATCAAAGAAGCAGAGCAAAACGGAATTACCTTAAGAACATTTTGGGCGGTGATGACGTGGGATCAAGAGCGTTTTATTCATTTGATCAGCAAAGAGGGTTGGCGTGAATTGCATACAGGGGATTATAAGCCAATGCGCACGTGGACAGATGATTATTCGACGGTGATGCCTGTCATGCAATGGGATCAATTATGGGCGGCATTAACACATTATAAACCTTTTAAATAAGGCATTTTTGATGATTCCAATCATTGTGAAGTTTCAACAAGAGCAGCAAATGAAGAAAGATTTAGTGGCTTTTCTAGATGAGATGGAAAAGAATCTAGAAACATTTTATGTGATGGACCAGCGCCAATTCATCACCCAAGGGTTTGCCATGCGCACATGGGGGGCTGTGAAGGAGTTGGCATGCGTTAAAAAACATGAGAGCATTATTGTTTGCATGAAAGCGTTGGAGGAGTTCAATGCATTATTTAAAGAACATAAAGATTTTGAACAATGGTATGTGGCTGATTTGCAACGTAAGACGCCAGATAATGCCAAAAAACTTCACGGCATGAAGCATGAACTTGATAAGAAATTAAAAGCTATGGAATCAATCATCATCCCTGCCGGCCAAGCTTTAGAAAAAGAAATGTTAGATTTAGGATTACTTAAAGCATGAGCGAAGAATTCCTGACGGTATCTGAGTTAGGCAATTTCATTAAGGATGTTTTAAAGTCCGGCTTCCCCAGAGCCTTGTGGGTTTGTGGTGAAATCCAAGAACTACGTGAAAAAAATAATCATCTTTATTTTACCCTAAGTGAAAAAGAAGCATCGTCGAATCAAGTCGTTGCAAAAATTGGCGCCACCATCTGGGCCAACACTCGTCTTAAAATAGATCAAATCCTAAAAAGCACTGAGAATGGTTTTGCGCTAAAAGAAGATATCCAAGTTAAGCTTTTACTGAAGATTGATTATTACGCACCATTTGGTCAAATCCGCGCGATTGTAGAAAGCATAGATCCTGTTTATACTTTGGGCAAGATAGCTCAAGACCGTCAACGCTTGATCGCCATGCTAAAAGCCAAAGGGACCTTAGATTTAAATAAACGGCTTGTGTTGCCGGATTTGATGTTAAATATTGGTTTGATCACATCTTTTGACAGTGCGGCGTATCATGATTTTACTGACGAGTTAAAACGCAGTGGGTATGGCTTTAGGGTTTTTATCAAAGATGCCACGATGCAAGGTAAGAATGCACAAGAATCTGTGGCTAATGCATTAAAGGTATTAAATAGCATGGCGCTTGATTGCATTGTGATCACTCGAGGTGGAGGATCGGTCACAGAATTGAGTTGTTTTGATAGCGAGCTTATTGCCACAACCATAGCTCAAAGCAGCTTGCCCGTTATAAGCGGCATTGGCCACGAGATAAATACGACGATCACTGATCTTGCAGCGCACACCTTTGCAAAAACCCCGACAGCAGTAGCGCAGTTTTTAATTTATCGGGTCAAAGAATGTATGGAGAAAATCGATGATCGTCAAAAGCGCGTGATCGAATTGGCTCAAGAGTATCTAAAAGCACAACAGCGCCATGTGAAGTCTTTGGCAGATGCCTTTAAGCGCACGCCGGTGACCATGATCAAGGTTTCACAAGAGCGATTGAAGCAGTATAAAGTCACATTAAAGAAAACAATTCATTTGCGCCTAGAGAGGGCAAGGGATAAAATAAAACAATATCAAAAGTTAATTGATATGGCGGATCCCAAGAATACGTTAAAGCGCGGTTTTTCTATCACGCGCAATAAAGATGGCCGTGTGATATACTCTAAGAAAGACGCTTTAAAGGCAAAACAGCTTTTTACAACCTTTGAGGATGGCGTCGTTGAAAGTGATATAAAATAACATGTCTAAAGATATCAAATACCAAGAAGCATTAAAGCATTTAGATGAATTGATCGCTGAAATTGAAAACGATGAGATTGACGTTGATGATTTGGGTCAACGCATCAAAGAGGCGGTTAATTTATTGCGTGCATGTAAAGCTAAAATAGATAAAGCCGATGTGGAAGTTAAAAAAGTCATAGAGGATTTCGCCTAATGGTTGTCATCGCTTATACAATGCTATTGATGGTTTTAAGTGGGGTTCTAATCTATTCTGGTCGTCGTTACTTGATGATGAATAAAGCACGCCGTGAAGGTAATTTGCCAAAAGGTAAGCCCACCATGTTTGATGTGCGTCAATTGTTGATGGAAGGCAAGAAAGAAATGGCCATTGAAATTTATTGTGCCATTTTTAATACCACCCCAGCAAAAGCTAAAAAGGATGTTGATGAGTTGCAACGTAGTCTGAAAGTGTAACCCTGCCATGTCTGATTGTATTTTTTGTAAAAATTTACCTAAAGTTCTTGAGAATGATTTAGCCTATGCGCTCTATGACATTAAGCCATTGTCAAAAGGCCACATGCTTTTTATCCCAAAGCGTCATCATACAACCGTTTTTGAATCGACCTCTCAAGAAATCGACGCTGTTTTTGCCTTAATCAATCAAGCCAAAAAAATTTTAGAAAAAGAACATAACCCAACAGGTTATAATATCCAAGTCAATTGTGGCGCAAGTGCAGGACAAATTGTCATGCATGCCCACGTGCATCTAATCCCGAGGTATTGAAATGTCTACAATCAAATGGAAAAGTGCCGGCGCTTTTGAAGAAATAAAATATGAGAAAGCAGAAGGCATCGCTAAAATTACTATCAATCGCCCACATCGTCGTAATGCGTTTACACCGGTTACGGTTAAAGAAATGATGAAGGCTTTAGATGAGGCGCGTGATGATAATAAGATTGGTGTGATTATTTTAACGGGGGAAGGTAAGGATGCGTTCTGTTCCGGTGGTGATCAGAAAATTCGTGGTGATGCTGGTTATAAAGATAAAGATGGTACCAACCGATTAAATGTCCTAGATTTTCAACGTCAAATTCGCACGTGTCCTAAACCCGTGATCGCGATGGTCGCAGGATATGCGGTTGGTGGTGGTCAGATTTTACAAATGATTTGTGATCTAACGATTGCAGCAGACAATGCCATCTTTGGTCAAACAGGTCCGAAGGTTGGTTCCTTCGACGGGGGTTATGGTTCAAGTTATATGGCGCGCATTGTCGGTCAAAAGAAGGCGCGTGAGATTTGGTTCTTGTGCCGTCAATACAATGCCAAACAAGCCCTTGAGATGGGTTTGGTTAATACGGTTGTTCCTTATAAAAAGCTTGAGCAAGAAACAGTACAATGGTGCAGAGAAATCCTACAGCATTCACCGTTGGCCATCCGGTGTTTAAAATCAGCGCTCAATGCTGATTGCGACGGGCAAGCAGGTTTGCAAGAATTAGCAGGCAATGCCACCTTGTTATTTTATATGACCCAAGAAGGTCAAGAGGGTCGTAATGCTTTCCAAGAAAAACGTAAACCTGATTTCTCAAAATTTCCTAAACGCCCATAATGAAAATATCTGCGTGGATATTAGCGTTGCGTCCAAAGACATTGCCTGCTGCTTTGGCGCCTGTGCTCATTGGCACAGCCATGGCCTATGGCGACGGTGCATTTCATTTGCCCTCAGCATTTGCCTGTGCCTTTGGCGCGCTTATGATTCAAATTGCCACCAACCTCGTTAACGATTATTGTGATTTTAAAAAAGGAGCAGACACTGCAGAACGCAAAGGTCCTGTGCGTGTCACTCAAGCGGGTTTAATCAAACCCAAAACAGTTTTAATTGCGGCGGGCATTGCGTTTTTATTAGCTATTGTCGCCAGCGTCTATTTATATACACGTGGCAAAACACCCATCCTTATCATTGCTGTGCTATCGATCATTTCGGGAATTTTTTATACTGCAGGTAAAAAGCCGCTGGGATATTTAGGGCTAGGTGATCTTTTTGTCTTTGTATTTTTTGGTCCTGTGGCTGTTGGGGGAACATATTATGTGCAAGCCTTAGATATGAATTGGTCACTTGTTCTAGCGGGGATAGCGCCAGGCGCATTATCGTGTGGCATCTTGGCCGTCAATAATTTGCGTGATGTTGATACTGATAGAAAAGTTGGGAAGAAAACCTTGGCCGTGAGATTTGGTCCTGGTTTTGTGAGAGCAGAATACATTGCCTGCATCATGCTTGCCATGTTAACGCCCTTTCTGGTCTTTTTTCTAACTCATGATCATCAAGGCATTGTGGTTGCTTCTATCGTCGGATTTTTAAGCATTCCGCTTATCAAGACTGTGTGCACCTCAACCGATGGGCCAACATTAAACGGCATACTAGCCAAGACAGGACAAATTTTAATCATTTATAGTTTTCTGTATTCTCTCGGGTGGGTCCTGTGCAGCCGTTAACCATCACCCAAACATTGATTGTCCCATTTACAAAAAAGTTTATAAGGCCTTTTACTTTTGCTGGCACAACAGTCTATGAACGCGTTGGTTATTATTGGAAGATTGTTGCCTCCGACGGCTCGTTAGCTCAAGGTGAGATTGCGCCCTTGTCGGGGATTTCATTAGAGACGATAAAGAAGGCCAAACATGACCTTGATGAGCTAAGTGATTTATTTGAGGGATACGAAGTTCCTCTAGATATGAAAACATTGTTACAAGAGTTGCGGAAGAATGATGCGTTAATCAATGCCTGTTCATCCGCACGTTTTGGCATTGAGTCGGCGTTGTTTAGTCTCGTAGCATTGAATAATCAAGTGTCCTTAACGGATTTCTTAGAAGGTGAAAATAAAAATGTGCAAAGTGCATTTTTATTACAGGGAACAAATGAACAAATTCTAAACGAAGCAAAGCATGTGATCGCAACAGGGCATAAGGTTTTTAAGCTCAAAGTTGGTAATCGTAATATTCCGCTCGATGTTAAAAATGTACAAGACTTACGCGCCTTGGTCGGCAAAGATTTGATTTTGCGTTTAGATGGGAATCGAGTCTGGAGTATGAGTGAAGCTGTTTTGTTTGCAGAGTGCGTTGGTCATCAAAATATTGAATTTATTGAAGAGCCGCTTAGCACCATGGATCGTTTAAGTGAATTTTATCACGCAACACATATGCCGGTTGCTTTGGATGAAACATTGGCTGTTGTGCGTTGCGGCATCAATGCCCCAGGGCGCTGCATGCCAACCCTTGCTAATCATGATGGGGTAAAGGCATATGTGATTAAGCCTATGGTGATTGGTGGGGTTGTTAAGGCGCTTGACTGGATTGAAGAGGCAAGGGAGAATGGTCGAAAAGCTATTCTTTCATCTGCGTTTGAAACACCTGTAGGGTTTGCTATGGTGGAAGCTTTAGCAAGTTTATCCGACGAAGTTGCCGGCCTTGGGACACAACGTTTTTATGAATAGTGATTACGCCATCATCTGGGGAACGCGCAAGATTGCATGGTCGCAAATGGATGTTTATTGCGCCAATGCGTCGGGACAATTGAAGACAATTGGCCTTAAGGCAGGAGATCGTGTTGCCATTTGTGCACCAACCTCTCCGGAATATATCATAGTTGTTTTAAGCCTTTGGCGCATGGGGGTAGTGGTTTGTCCGGTTAATCCTAAATTGCCTGCTCAAAGTATTAGCGCCTATCTTTCCCAAATCCATGCCGTTTTATTTTTAACATCTGCCCAAATTAAATCAACACATCATGGGATTCCTCAACGCACGCTCATCTTAAATGAGATTGTAAATTTTGATGCAAGGCATGGTTTTAATTATGAAATTAAAGCATGGCAGCCGTATGAGGCGCAAGAAGTCACCGTCATCGCAACATCTGGGTCAAGTGGTCAACCCAAAGCTGTGGTGCATACTTGGGGCAATCATTATTACAATGCGTTGGGTTCACAAGATGTTATCCCATTAACAGCAACAGATCGTTGGCTTTTATGCTTGCCATTATTTCATGTGGCAGGTATTGCGATCGTTGTGCGCGCTATGATTGCAAAAGCTGCTATCGTTATTCCTGTTGAAGACGATCTTTTTGAAACCATTATCAAGCGCAGCGTCACCCATGCATCCTTGGTTGCAACGCAAGTCTTTCGTTTGATGTCTAATGAGCAAGGCGTTCAAGCCCTTAAGAGCCTCAAGTATCTGTTGATTGGCGGGAGCGCTATTTCTGTTAATCTCATTGAACAAGCACAAGCGTTACAATTAAATGCCTTTACAAGCTACGGTTTAACGGAAATGTCCTCACAAGTTGCCACAGGCAAAATAGGTCAGGGGGCTAAGGTTTTAAAATATCGTGATCTTAAAATTGGCGACAACAATGCCATTCTAGTCAAAGGTACGACGTTATTTAAAGGTTATATTCAAGCAGGGAGAGTGAATCTACCCACCAACACCGACGGCTATTTTGATACGGGTGATCAAGGCGTATTAAATGATGGTATTTTGACTGTGCTTGGTCGTCGAGATAATATGTTTATTTCAGGCGGTGAGAACATTCATCCTGAAGAAATTGAAAAAGTTTTACTATCGATCAAAGGCATCACCCAAGCCATGGTTGTTCCCAAAGAAGATAGGGAGTATGGTCAAAGACCGGTGGCGTTTTTAGATTATGCCAAAGATGCGAATATTAGAGTTGATGAAATTGTCCGTTTGCTTCAAGAACATCTACCAAGTTTTAAGATCCCAGGTACGTTTTTCCCATGGCCAGTGGATTTGATCGAAAAAGGCATCAAAATCTCCCGTAAAGACCTGCAACGTAAGGTTAATCCTGTGTCCCCGCGTACGTAGAATCACCGACTTGCGTTACATTTATAAAATATGTTATATTTGCGCATGCCCCGTCAGTTCTTAAGTTGCTGTCTCATGCTATGTTTATTGCCGTTGACACCCCTACAAGCAGATGAGTTAAATCTTCCTGCCCCAGGGGTAATGGTGCATTTAAGCCAACCCAAAAATTTACCAACCCTCAAGGGTATTAAAATAGATCGTCAAGACCCTTTTAAATTTGAATTTGTTTTATCTCGCGGTGAATCCGTAGAGACGCGATTTATCGCGTCTCAAACAACAACATTAATAAAATATTTTCTAGCCAGCATAACAACGCCTGAAAAAGACATGTGGGTCAATTTAAGTCCATATGAAAAGGACCATATCGTTCCGACAAGTTTCGGTCAAACCCAAATGGGTCGAGATGTTTTAGCCCAAGATTATCTCTTAAAGCAAGTGACAGCATCCTTAGTTTATCCAGAAGGCGAGGTTGGAAAAGAATTCTGGAAACGCATTTATGCGTCATCTGAGAATAAAAATATTTCGATCAATGTTTTTAATAAAGTTTGGATTGTCCCAGATCGAGCGGTCATTTATGAAAATGTAAAAACAGGCACAGCTTATATTGTTGAATCAAGTTTAAAAGTTTTAACTGAACAAGATTATGTGGCCACAAACAAAAACACCGTAGAGACGCGATTTATCGCGTCTCAAACAACAAATAAAACAACCCAAAACATTCTCAATGACATTGTGATTCCACAATTAACCAAGGAAGTCAACGAAGGCAATAATTTCGCTCAATTGCGACAAGTGTATAATTCTTTAATATTAGCGACGTGGTACAAGAATAAAGTAAAAGACAGTATCCTTAATCAGGTCTACGCCAATCAAAACAAAATTGATGGGGTCAATATCAGCGACCCTCAAGCCAAGCAAAAAATATACGAACAATATCTTGAAGCCTTCAAAAAAGGGACCTTCAACTACATCAAAGAAACCCAAGACCCCACAACAAAAGAAATGATCCCCAGAAAATATTTTTCTGGTGGTGTGGTCTTAAATGTTTCCAAAGCCATGACAGCAATAACAATTGAGCCTGTGCAGGGTGGTCTTGATTTACAAAGCGTTGAGGTAAAGCTAGAGCCAAGAAAAAGAACATCGGATGTAGAGGTATTGGCGATAAAAAAGAAAATTAAAGCATTATTAGATTTAGGGCCCATTTCGGTCAAGCAATTGGCAGAGCGGTTGTCTTTGCGTGTGAAAACGTTAGAGTGGTATGTTTATTCAACACCGGAATTGCGCAACCATTATAATTTGATACGTCGATCAATTCGTTCAAAGAGGCAAATCAAGATGGCTGCTAGGAAGGTTGCGTTGATTCTCGAAAATGGGCCAAGTACTGTTAAGCAAATATCAGGGAAGATTAAATATTCAATGAGGGATACATGGAATTTAATTAACAATAGAAAATATTTAAGAGAGCATAGGAATCTTGTCAGAGAGAAGATAATTATAAAGCAAGACAATCGTGATCGGGCACAACTATCGAGTGAATTAAGTCAGGAAGAGTTTGATGCGCGTTGGGCAGATTATGTAGTCAAAGAGCAATTAGATAAGTATCCGTTGCTTTTAAAGCAATTCACCCCTGCAATTAAAGAGGCTTTGTTAGACGATGGTAATTTAAGACCAGTATTTATGCAGGTCTTGCCGGTGCATGCTTTAGGAAAAGTGCAAATCCCACAACATGCAGCCGCACTTGCAGATTATGAAATCGATCGTAAGAAAGTCGTCGAGTATATGAATGACTATAGCGCCTTTGTTGTTGGCGATAATCGTGTGGCTGAGGATTTATTAAAAGAACGAAAAGGAAAAATCATCGTAGGTGTAACAGATAGAGAAACGTTTACTAAGCGCATTTATCCGTGGTTTAGGGTGGCAAATGGCCGGCAAGTTTATTATCCTTTAGCCGATGGTACATGGTTGGGTGTTAAAGGTTCTGGGCAAACAGCAGCATTTCCACCCTTATTGGTTGAGGATATTTATGATGGCGTTTTTCGCCCGTTACAAAGGTTAAAAGGTGGTGTCTCTTTACAAGAAGCTCGGCGTGCATTTAATGCAACACAGCATTTTAAAGGGATTGAGGATGGGATAGTTGATTTCTTAGGATATCGACAAATACATGAGTATCCGGATGGTCGGGGATATTTAACTCAACTTTCAAAACCATTCATTGTCAATAAAGAAGAGGTGTATCCAGTTTTGGTCTTTAACAGGGTGTTAACACCGCATCGTTTAATTAAATTTCCGCAGTTGGTTAGTAGTAGGGATGATTTTATGCATATTTTAACGAAGTTAGAGGATGTTGAGCATGTAGCAGGCGTTTTACCGCAAGACCAGCATTTATCAGAAAAAAATTTGGTACTTCGTATTCTTGAAAACATTGGTCGGGTTCAAGCCATTAAGCAAAATAAGGGATTGTATAAAATAACCATTCATTCACAAGATTTTACATTATCAGGTGTTGAATCAGACAATGAAGAATTTCAAAACTTAGATGAGTACAAAGAAAGTATTAAATCAGGAAGATCAAATGATAATGAAAATGTAGAACTTCTTTATAGAAAAGGCATTTCAGTAACGGGTATAAAAGCTGGGATGGCATTTTTATTGGAAATAAATAAGGTTTTAGTTGAGCCGCAAGAGCGACTTTGGGTGCCTGATTTAAATCAAGGATTTCAAACATTGTTGCGGGCATATTTCTTAAATCTAGAGCCTAAATATCGTCAATTATGGGCTCAAGAAGTGGCTGTGAATATTCAATTATTTAAGCGTGAGTTTGCGCAATATCTAAGACGTGGTGAGGGTGTCGATTGGCAAGCGTTGCAGACGATGATTGAGGATATCATCAAAGATCAGGCGCAACTGGCTAAAGGGGGAATTGATTTTAATCCATCATCCATTAAATTAACAACCAATGTCGATGGTTCATCGATTCAAATGCAACTAGATCCTGCCACATTAAAAGGCCTTGAGCAATCAACGGGTTTTACACCTGTCATTGTCAACATTGCGCCATTATCCAGCCTCACCACATTTTTAAATAATTAACTATTTTTGTTTGGAAAAAACTTCTAAAGCTTTGCGAATTTTAAGAGGTAGGGGGACTTTTTTGCTCGTTTTGGGGTTGATGGTGACATGAACGGTCTTGGCGGTGCCCACTAAAACGTTTTTAGCGTTGTGAATGGTGTATTCAAAAGAGAATGATGTTTTGCCAATGTGCCCAACAGTAATCCCGACGGTGATCTTGTCGCCAGCATGCAAGGGAGCCTTGTAATCTGACTGGGCATGGACGATGGGTAAGAAGTACTTGCCGCCTTTAAACATCTCAGGAAAACTAAAACCAAACTTTTCCAACAATAACTCATAAGCATCATGGATTATTTTGAATTGATTAGCAAAGAAAATAATGCCTGCGGCGTCGGTATCGTGCAAACGGATCTGTGTTTTGTAAACAAACATGTGGATAGTTTACATCAAGCGATTGACAAAAGCCAATAAGAATGTAATATATCTTCCTCTAGTGAATTTTGATGAAAAAATGGAAAGGAACGTATGAATAGAAAAGCTTTGGTGGCAGAATTCATCGGTACATTCACACTCATCTTCATAGGTGTTGGTTCAATCGCAGCAGATCAAATCACAGGTGGAAAATTAGGATTAACAGGCATTGCTTTAGCCCATGGTTTAGCCATCGCGGTCATGGTATCAGCGACGGCAGCGGTCAGTGGCGGGCATTTAAATCCTGCGGTCACCATTGGTCTTTGGTCCATTAAGAAAATGGATGCAAAAAGCACCGTTGGTTATGTCATTGCTCAGTGCGCTGGTGCTGCTGCGGCAGCAGGCGTTTTGCGCGCGGCGATACCTGCGGGTGTTTTAAGTCAAATTCATATGGGTACACCTGCTGTTGGTGATGGGGTAACGTACACCATGGCCATTATTACAGAGATTGTATTAACATTTTTCTTGGTTTTTGTTGTGTTAGGAACTGCGGTTGATCATCGCGCTCCTAAAGTAGGCGGATTGTTTATTGGTTTGACGGTTGCTATGGATATTTTAATGGGCGGTCCTCTAACTGGGGCAGCCATGAATCCAGCGCGATTCTTTGGGCCGGCATTAATGGGCGGTGGTTTTGCTCATTGTGGTGTGTATTGGATTGGTCCAGTTGTCGGCGGTATCTTAGCGGCACTTGTTTATAAAACTCAATTATTAGAAAAATAAAAGGAGTAGATATGTCAGAACGTGCAGGCGCAATCACCATGAAGGGTAATCCTTTAACCTTAGTTGGAAATGAAGTGAGTGTTGGTAGCATGGCCCCAGATGCAACCTTGGTGGCTAATGATTTATCTGAAGTTAAGATCTCATCGTTTAAGGGTAAGAAAGTCATCTTGTCGGTTGTTCCGTCGCTCGACACGCCAGTTTGTGATTTACAAACCAAGCGTTTTAACCAAGAAGCTTCAAAAATACCCAACGTTGCCGTGTTAACCATCAGCAAAGATTTGCCTTTTGCCCAAAAACGCTGGTGCGGTGCCGCAAATGCAACGGCTGTTAAAACTCTGTCAGATTACCGTACGAATTTCGGTGAACAATATGGTGTTTTAATCAAGGGTTTAGGTCTTTTGGCACGTTCTATCTTTGTCTTGGATGAAAACGGCAAAGTCACCTATACGCAATTGGTTAAAGAGGTTGCCTCTGAACCCAATTACGAAGAAGTTTTAAAGGCTGTAAAATAAATTTTAATGTAGATTTAATAGGAGACATACATGGCTTACACATTACCGACGCTTGCTTACGCTTATAATGCTTTAGAACCACATATCGATGCGCGCACCATGGAGATTCATCATACCAAGCATCATCAAGCTTATATCAATAATGTTAATAATGCGCTCAAGGGCAAGGCTGATTTAGAGTCCAAGTCCGTCGAGGATTTGATTTCAAATTTAAATGCAGTGCCAGAAGATATTCGTAATGTTGTGCGCAACAATGCGGGTGGTCATGCAAATCACTCCCTGTTTTGGACAATCATTGGACCAAACGCAGGTGGTGCGCCTGTAGGCCAAGTGGCGGTTGCGATCACACATACGTTTGGCACCTTTGATGCCTTTAAAGAAAAGTTTGCTCAAGCTGCAACGACCCGTTTTGGTTCAGGGTGGGCTTGGTTGTCATTGACTAAAGAAAACAAATTAGAAATTTCATCAACCGCGAATCAAGATAGCCCCTTCATGGAAGGAAAATTTCCTCTTTTAGGGATTGATGTTTGGGAGCATGCCTACTATCTGCACTATCAAAATCGTAGACCAGATTACATTGCAGATTTTTGGAATGTGGTTAACTGGGCAGAGGTAGAACGTCGTTATTCCGTCGGAAAAAAGTAATTAAATAATCAGCTTTTTTGATTAAAAAAAATTGAAAAAGCTTTGACATTGTATTTTTCTTTACATACTATATGTAGTAGTTAATTATTTCGTCATGCATATATATAGTGCTTTTGTTTATTTCAAGGAGATCGTCAATGCCGCATAATTCAACCACCAATTCATTTGACATCAAGGTCCAAAAACGCAACGGTCAGGTCATCGAGTTTATCCCTAATCGCATCACCCATGCGGTAGCTAATTCCTTTAAAGAGCAATTAGGTTTGCCTCGGGAATCAGAATTGCCTACAGAATACATGAAAGATGCAGAGCGCGTGACCCAATGCGTTGTAGAGGTGATCAAAGAACGTGCGGTTGAAAAACCATTCTTAACCGTTGAAGAAATTCAAGACGAAGTTATTCGTCAATTGTATGAAAATGGTTTTAAAGAATGCGGCGAGCGTTATGCTTCCTACCGTCGTCATCATGCAGCACGTCGTCAATTGTTTGAATTGTATTCCATCATCAAGCGTGACGGTAAAGTTGTCTCTTTCAAGCAAGAAAAAATCACCTTAGCCATTGCCAAGGCATTGATTGCCCACAACAAAGGTGTTTATAATGAAATCTTGATTGAGAAATCACATGAGCTTTCAGAAAAAGTTATTATTGATGTCCGCACCAAATGGCCAGAAGGTAAGGCTGTTAATATTGAAGAAATTCAAGATGTGGTTGAGAAGGTCATTATGTCCGCTGGGTATCATGAGGTGGCCAAGCGTTATATTATTTACCGTGAAGAACGCGCTAAATCTCGTCGGGTAAAGGCTCAAACCGTTGTCCCGGCAGAATCTTTTGAATGGGCTAAGAATTTAGTCATAAAGACTGTTAAGGGCGATCGCCCCATTGATTTAGATGAAATTCGTTTTAATTTTGAATCATGCTGCAAAGGTGTTTCGGATGTTTCCGTTGATGTTATCTTTAAAGAAGCGGTGAAAAATTATTTTAATGGCATGACCGAGCGTCAATTGGCATTAGCCAATATCATGTCTGCCCGTTCTTTTATTGAAAAAGAACCTAATTATGGTTATGTGGCATCACGTTTGCTATTGCTCATGGAATATCAAGAAGCTTTAGGTTATGAAGTTTCTTTTGATCGCATGCGCGTTGAGTATCCAGGGTATTTAACTGCGTACGTTAACAAAGCGGTTGAATTAGAATTGCTCGACCCACAATTAAAGCAATTTGATCTAAAAGCTTTAGGCCAAGCCATTGTTCCAGAACGCGATTTTATTTTCCGTTATATGGGCTTGCAAACATTGTATGACCGTTATTTTATTCATTGGGAAGATCGTCGTATCGAATTGCCACAAATTTTCTGGATGCGTGTGGCCATGGGCTTATGTGTTAATGAAGGGGCTCAAAAGAATAAGAAGGCCATTGAGTTTTACAATGTTCTTTCAACCTTCCGTTTCATGTCTTCAACACCGACGCTGTTTAATTCTGGAACCCGTCATCCACAATTATCGTCATGTTTCTTAACAACCATTGAAGATGATTTGCAACATATCTTTAAGTGCATCCAAGACGATGCCATGTTGTCTAAGTGGAGTGGTGGTCTTGGAAATGATTGGACCAGCGTTCGCGCCATGGGCAGTCGCATCAAGGGCACCAATGGTAAGAGCCAAGGTGTAATTCCCTTTTTGAAAGTTGCCAATGATACAGCTCTCGCCGTTAACCAAGGTGGCAAACGCCAAGGCGCCATGTGTGCATATTTGGAAGTTTGGCATTTGGATATCGAAGAATTTTTAGAATTGCGTAAGAATACAGGTGATGATCGCCGTCGTACACATGACATGCACACCGCTAGCTGGATCCCTGATTTATTTATGAAAAGGGTTAAGGCCAATGCGGATTGGACATTGTTTACGCCATCTGAAGCACCAGATTTGCATCATATTTATGGTCGTGCTTTTGAGAAACGTTATGAAGAATATGAACAAAAAGCCAGAGAAGGTAAGATTAAGAATTTCAGAGTTATTTCTGCGGTTCAATTATGGCGCAAGATGCTCTCCATGGTTTTTGAAACTGGCCATCCTTGGTTGACATGGAAAGATCCTTCCAATGTGCGTTCTCCTCAAGATCACGTCGGTGTGGTGCATAGTTCCAACTTATGTACAGAAATCTTGCTCAATACATCTAGCGATGAAACAGCAGTTTGTAATTTAGGTTCGGTGAATTTGGCCGCGCACGTTGATGCTGTTGGGATTGATCATAAGAAGTTAAAAGAAACAGTCGCAACCGCAGTTCGCATGCTCGACAATGTTATCGATATTAATTACTATCCTGTTATTGAAGCTAAAAATGCGAATCAACGTCATCGTCCCGTAGGCTTAGGGTTGATGGGTTTCCAAGATGCGTTATATAATATCAATGTTAGCTATGCATCAAAAGAAGCGGTTGATTTTGCGGATGTTAGCATGGAAGCCATCTCATATTATGCCATTTTAGCATCGGTTGATTTAGCTAAAGAACGTGGTCAATATTCGACATTCAAGGGTTCTAAATGGGATCGTGGTTTATTGCCCATCGACACAATTGCCTTGCTTGAAGAAGAACGCGGTGGTTTCTTAGATATGGATAAATCTGCGTCGATGGATTGGGCGCCTGTGCGTGCGGCGATCAAACAACATGGCCTGCGTAACAGCTTGATCATGGCAATCGCGCCAACAGCGACGATTGGAAATATCACAGGTGTCACCCAATCGATCGAGCCTATGTATAAGAATGTGTTTGTTAAGAGCAATCTTTCCGGTGAATTTACCGTTATCAATGAATACTTGGTTGAAGATTTAAAGAAGCTTAATATTTGGGATCAAGAAATGATTGATGATCTTAAATATTTCGATGGATCTGTTCAAGAGATCAAGCGCATTCCTGCGTCCTTGAAGGCAAAATATGCCACCGCATTTGAAATTGAATATGAATGGATTTTAGATGCAGGTAGCCGTCGACAAAAATGGATTGATATGGGCGAATCATTAAACGTCTATCAAGCCAAACCGTCGGGTAAAAAAATTAGTGATATGTATATGTATGCGTGGGAAAAAGGTTTAAAGACAACCTATTATTTGCGCTCTATGGGTGCGACCCGCATTGAGAAAAGTACTTTGGATATTGGAAAATATGACAACGTGGTTGGTCAACGTCAGCGTGATGAGCGCGGTCGTGTGATCGACGATGCGCCAGCAGCGAAGTTAAGCGCAGAACCAGTGCAAGATTGTGAGTCTTGTCAATAAGTAGGGGGTTAGTATGAGTGAGTTAAAAGATAAAAAACAAGAATGTGTTGGTGGGATTAGCATGTCCAAAGAGCGCGTCTCTGCGGATAGCAAGCGCATTATTTTAAATAATCGCACCACCGACGTGAATCAATTAGTTCCTATTAAATATAAATGGGCATGGCATTATTATTTAGATGCGTGCGCCAATCACTGGATGCCAACGGAAGTTTCCATGCAACGCGATATTGAACAATGGAAGAATCCAAACTTCTTCACGCCAGATGAACGTCATGTCATCAAACGAAACTTGGGTTTCTTCTCAACAGCAGAAACCTTGGTAGGTAACAACATTGTTTTATCAATTTATAAACTAGTTGATAATCCAGAATGCCGTCAGTATTTATTGCGCCAAGCATTCGAAGAAGCCATTCACGTCCATACATTTCAATATACAGTTGAATCTTTATCCTTGGATGAATCAGAAATTTTCAACATGTACCGTGAGAATCAATCCATTTATGAAAAAGATGAATTCTCTATGAGCTGCACCAGTGGCATCTTAGATGAGAATGTTGATTTGTCGACCAAGGAAGGTTTGCAAAAGTTCATAGATAACTTGGTAGCTTTTTATGTTGTGACCGAAGGGATTTTCTTTTACAGCGGATTTGTGACCATGTTGTCGTTTGGTCGTCAAAACCGTATGCCTGGCACATGTGAACAAATCCAGTATATTTTGCGTGACGAGAGTATACACATGAATTTTGGGATTCAGCTGATCAATTCGATCATTGATGAAAACCCATATTGCTGGACCACCGAGTTTGCCAACCACTTGGTTGAACGTATTAAGAAGGCTGTTCAATTAGAAATCAATTATGCCCAAGATTGTTTGCCAAGGGGCGTTTTAGGCTTAAATGTGCCTTTATTGAGTGAATATATCCAGTACATTGCAGACCGACGCTTAGAAAAGCTCCGTTTGCCACGTGTTTATAACGCCAGCAACCCATTCCCATGGATGTCTGAGGTTATTGATCTTAAAAAAGAGAAAAATTTCTTTGAAACCCGCGTTACCGAGTATCAAACAGGTGGCGCTTTAGAGTGGTAAGCGAGGGAAACGTTTTCTGGTTTGGGTTGTAAATCCTTGTTTTTCATAGTGTTGAGTGGCATACTCTAATTAGATGCAAGCATCTATGCCTGCGTTTAAAAAGGAGGAGCATATGAAAAACACGCTCTCATTATTACTCGTTGCAGCAATTTTAGTGGTCTTTACGACACCATCTTTTGCTTGGCCAGCCGCAGTGGAAAAGCTTAAGGGTGGGGTTTCAACGGTGGTTACATCCCCGTTAGAAATTAAGGACCATGCAATGGCTGAAGCCAAAGCTGACAGTTTCTTACCTTTATCATTGCCAGGTGGTATCTTAAAAGGTACCTTCTACATGATGAAGAAGGCTGTTGGTGGGGCTTTAGATATTGCAACGTTCCCACTTGATAAGTAGTACATAAACAGGAGTTGTTCTCCTTACAAATGAACAACCAAACACCGGGTCTACCCCCGGTGTTTGTGTTGTGTAAAATTTTTCTATGTCAAAACCTCGCATTGGCGTCTTACTTCTGAATCTGGGTACCCCTGATAGTTATCAGGTCAAGGATGTGCGTAAATATTTACGTGAATTCTTGATGGATGGCCGGGTTATTGATATCCCATTTTGGCAACGTTGGTTGTTGATCAATTTAATCATCGCTCCATTTCGTGCGCCTCAATCTGCTGCAGGGTATAAGAAGCTTTGGACAGAGCGGGGATCGCCACTTAAATTCTATGGTGAAGATTTAACCGCATTATTGCAAACTGCTTTGGGGTCAGATTATCACGTTGTCTTAGGCATGCGTTATCAAAACCCATCCATGCATGAGGCTTTAAATCAATTTAAAGATAAAGGTTTTAAGCAATTAATTGTCATCCCTTTATATCCCCAATATGCCAGTGCCTCGACGGGATCTACGCATGAAAAGTTAATGGATGAGATAAAGCATTGGGAAATCATTCCTTCGTTAACGGTGATAAGTCAGTTCTTAGAACATCCATTATTTATTAAAGCTTTTGTTGAGTTGGGCAAGAAATATATGGCTCAAGAAAAGTATGATCATATTTTGTTTAGTTATCATGGTCTGCCAGAGCGTCAGATATTAAAAGGTTCGTGCAGTGGTTATTGCCGTTTGGGGGACTGTTGTGAAACGTATCATAGCAAGAATCAATACTGTTATCGCGCTCAATGTTTTCAGACCACGCGTTTGTTAGCTAAAGAACTTGGCATCTCTAAAGATCAATACACATTGTGTTTTCAATCACGCTTAGGCAAAGACCCTTGGGTTAAGCCTTATACAGATGAAGTCATTAATGGGTTGGTTAAGAAAAACATTAAAAAGGTTTTAGTTTTTTCTCCTGCGTTCGTTGCGGATTGTTTGGAAACAACGGTTGAGATAGGGGAAGAGTATGCTCATCAGTTTAAAGCACTTGGCGGCCAAAAATGGCAGCTGGTTGAAAGTCTTAATGTCTCCTCGATGTGGGTGCAATGCCTAAAACTTATGGTGCAGGATAATTTGTTATCTTCGAATTAAGATGTTATAATTGAACTATTCTACGCTAAAAATATTTAAATCTTGGTAAAATCATGTTTAAAAAAGCAATTTATTTCATTTTAGTTCTTTCCTTCTCATTTACTTGTATCACTCCATATTCTAATTGTTTCGCACAATCTGCCTTGGGCCTGCCAGAGGCGGGGAGCTTGGTGTCATTATCACCTTCTTTTCGTCCAGCCTTATTGCGAGGTTTGGTTGTTCACCCAGAGAATCCCATGCGCTTTGATTTTATCCTAGATAATGGTGAAGAACGCTTTGATGCTATGGAACAAAAGGCCATGGCACAACGGTCGGTGAATTATTTCCTAGCGGCGCTGGCAGTTCCTGAGAAAGATTTATGGGTTAATCTATCACCTATAGAGAAAGACCGTATAATTCCCGATGCCTTAGCCAAAACAGAATTAGGCCGGGATTTATTGGTTGAAGATTACATGTTAAAACAAATTGCTTCGTCGTTGATGTATCCAGAAAAAGGATTAGGCAAAGAGTTTTGGCAAAGGGTTTATGCACAAGCTTACGAAAAGTTTGGCGTTACCCAGATCCCCGTGGATACCTTTAATAAGGTATGGATTGTTCCCCAAGATGCCGCCGTGATTGAGAAGCAAAATACTGTTTATGTTACAAACATGCATTTAAAAGTGATGCTGGATGATGATTATCAAACTCAGAAAGCATTTGCAAAGAAAGACGCATCCGTAGTTGAGCAACAAAAGTTGAGTGCATTGTCTAAGCAAGTCATGCGAGAAGTGATTATTCCGGCCTTAGAAGTTGAAGTCAATGAAGGTAAGAATTTTGCTCAATTGCGACAAATATCGTATGCTTTAACCTTAGCGCAATGGTATCAGGATGTGTTTAAGCAGTCGGTGATTAATAAGGTTTATGCAAGTCAGAGTAAAGTCGCGGGCATTGATTCCAATGACCCTAAAAACAAAGAGGTTATCTATCAACAATATTTGCAAGCTTATAAAAAAGGCGTGTTTAATTTTATTAAAGAAGAAACCGACCATTTATCTAAAACGCCAATCCCTAGAAAATATTTTTCTGGCGGATTTTCTAATCAACATATCCGTCGACAAAATGTTTCATTAGTAATGGCATCAGCCACCGAAGAACCCAGAGAACATTATGTTGTTGCTGTGGATATGGCCATGGCACAGGAGATTCAAAAAGAATATGAGCCAATAAGCTATGCTAAGTGGAATGATTTATCATTTCCATTTGAAATTAAGCGAAGGCTTGAGAATTTATTTGTAAAGGGTGATTTGGTGCAAGATAAATGGAGGGTTTTAATCAGCGACTATGCTAAACAAGTACAGGAGTCTGTGCTATATCCTGTGCAATCTTCTTGGCCAGTTTTAAAAGCAATTGTACTGATGACAAGAAAGCAAGAGCAACAAATTATTCAAGCAATAGAAGATGAGTATAGCCCTAATGAAATAAAGCGTAGGCCACGGCTTTTAGATGCTATTTTGCTTATGAATAATAGGTTTAATTCAAAACTTTGGCTCAAACAACAGGCACCACATCTAGAAGGGCGTATGGTTTATTTAACAGCTGCTGAAATTCACCACTGGGCAGGTGGCTTGGGGCCTGTGATGAAGTTTTTAGGTAAAGGTATGAAATCTTTAGGAGCTCAAGTTAGTTTTATAGAACCTTGGTATCAATATCGTCGAGATATTTTGGATATTAAGGGAAATCCGACAAAATTAGATTATCATGAAATGGGTTTAACAGATATTGATGAGAATTTTGTTACGTTTAGAGATGTTAAAATAGGGATAGAGTCGGGTACTTCTGTCTCGGGTTTAGAAACAGAAGCAAATGATAAAGTTACTGTAAAAATCGTTGTAGCAAAGGGCTTAGATCAAAATGGGGTTCCAGTGTATTTGTTTAAAGATGAGTTGCCTGACGGTAGCTCATATTTTACCAAGATGTTATATAATTATGATGATCCCGTTCATAATCCTATTAGTAAACAACGATCCATGGCTTTCATTGTAACAGCCACATCCATCTTACATGAATATTTAGAGCAACAACGTATGTCAACGCAAAAAGAAAATTGGAAACCATCGATCATTCATAGCAATGACGGTCAATTTGCTCCTTTGCAGGCCAAGATTATGAGCAGGGATGATTTTAGTACAAATCAAGCGATCAAGAACACATTCTTTGCTTATACTACGCATACGTATGCTAACCGTGGAGATAATGCGATTGATTGGGGATTGGAAGTTTTTGCTAAACATATGATGGGGATTAAACCAAAGTTTTTAAATGTATTTAGACGGGTTGGAAAAATGGATCACACAAGCGCGGGCGTTAATTTGGCGGATGTTGGAGGTGCTGTCAGTGATATGCACCGAGATAATGTGAATCCGTATGATCCTCGTGCTAGTTTGACGGCTTTATCCAATGGGGCTGATCCAGAAGAGATGGGAAAAATATTTAGAAATGAGTTTAGAATCTTATTTCCAAAAGGTGATGTTGATCGGCCAACAGGTCATCAGATTGCAAGAACAAAAATAGAAACAAGAAAATATTTTAATAGCATTGGGGTTAGATCAGCTAGTAATAGGCTCATTGAGATTGACATGGATGCTTTAATGATTGGTAATGCTAGGAGAGGTGTTCCTGAGAAGGATGGGGCTCGGACTGCTTTTGTGTTTGATAATATTGAGAGAATGGTGAAACGTGGGGTTAATCTTGTTTTAATGAATAATTATCAAGGAAAAGTGAGTGATGCTTCAAGGGAACATTTTATGGGTGTGGAAGAAGAAATTTGGCGCCTAAAGAAAGAAAATCCAACCAAATATCCTGGAAAGTTTTATTTTGTGGACAAATTTACAGCAGATCAAAAAGTGGCGCTTCTTGGTGCTACGAATGTAAAAGTAATGCCTTCTATAAAAGGTACGGGGGCTAATGAGTTTACAGAAGAAGATCCATTTTCTAATGGAAGCCTCCAAGCAGGAACAAATGAAGGGAATATTGTGACGGGTGGCTTGGTTCCTGGTCAAACATTTGTACCTGAGGAAGATACAGATTCTTCCTGGTGGAATACAGTATTTCAACCCATTATTAATTTATGGGAAGAAGATCAAGGGCATAATGAATTTTATAAGCAAGCCGCGTTGTCTCCTCGGCTTATACGTATCATGCATTATTTAAATACATCGGCAGCAAATCTAGAGGCCTACGATAAAGAAATAGAACGCCAAGAGAATAATAATCTTAAAGATCAGAAGGATATTAATAATATCATCGCTAGCGTTGTTAAACAAGGTGGAGCAGATGTGCGGGCTGTTTTGTTTGATGATAGGGATCAAGATAATCGTAGTTTTAGATTTTCTGTTGTTGGTCAAGGGGATTTTCAAGCGCCCCAAAAAGGGTTAGTTGGATTTATTGAGGAAGCATCAAGGTTAGAGGAAATGTATGGGTATGATGCATTTTTAGGGCATCATCAAAATGGTCATTTTAGGTCATATCTTCTAAAACTATTTACTGGTCAATCTGCTCAAGTTATGGTGGCAAGTAAATTTGATGAAATCCGAGATGAAAGAGTTTCGGAGTTAGCAAAATATAAACGTTCGAATCGTTTTATGGAGCAATTGAAGGATGAATTAATGAAAGCATTGCAAGTTGTTTCAACCAGTGACTCGGCCATGTTAAAAGGTGGTATTGACTTAAGTAAAAGGATCTTTATTAATAAAGAAGGGTATTTTGAGGCTGTTGATATGGTTGATGGGGCTTTAGAGCGAGTGTTGCAAGGGCTTTCGGGGTTACAAGGTAAAATTATCAACATCGTTCCTATTGAAAATCTGCAGCAAGTGATCCGGTAAAAGGTGACTGTCGCTTTTTTAAAAGGATTGACATTTTCGCTATTCCGCTGTATAATTGCGCTTCAAATTTATTCTACACCTAAATTTCCAAGATTTTAATTAGTTTGTATCTTTTTGAAACTACGGAGGTTATAGAAAATGGCTGATTGGATCGGGATAAACAGACGTGCCAGACGTTGTTACGGATTTGATGAAGTTGCGCTAGTTCCAGGTGATCGTACGGTCAATCCCAATGAAGTCGATACCAGTGTTCGCATTGGAAAGCATAAATTTGATGTGCCGATATTAGCCGCTTCTATGGATGGGGTCGTAGATGTTAACTTTGCTATCGCCATGGGTAAATTGGGCGGTATTGCCGTTCTTAATTTAGATGGCATTCAAACCCGTTATGATAATCCTTCCGACATCTTAGATCAAATCGCCAACGCGTCTCCTGAAGAAGCAACTAAGCTTGTTCAAAGTTTGTATGATGCTAAGAAATTTCCTGTCAAAGAAAAGCTCATTGCCAAACGCATCGAAGAAATTAAGAAAGCAAAAGTTCCTGCTGTGGTCAGCTGTATCCCACAAAACGCAGAACAATTTTCCAAAATCGCTGTTGCCGCAGGTGCTGATATTTTTATCGTGCAATCAACTGTTGCGACGGTGCGTCACGTTTCTTCTGAATATAAAATCATGGATATTGAAAAATTTTGTAAGAACGCCAAAATTCCTATCATCGTCGGAAATACTGTTTCCTATGATGTGACATTAGAGCTTATGGAAATTGGTGCTTCTGCAGTTTTAGTTGGTATTGGTCCTGGTGCCGCGTGTACATCGCGCGGGGTGCTGGGCTTAGGGGTGCCACAAATCACGGCCACAGTCGATTGCGCTGCAGCACGCGACTATTATTTCAAACGTAAGGGCAAGTATATTCCAATTATTACTGACGGGGGTATGCGCATCGGCGGCGAGATTTGTAAGGCATTTGCAGCAGGTTCAGACGCGGTCATGGTGGGTTCTGCTTTTGCAAAGGCAGAAGAAGCACCAGGTCGTGGATATCATTGGGGCATGGCGACCTCACATGCGAACTTGCCACGTGGGACACGGGTTAGGGTTGGAACAAGCGGCACCTTAAAAGAAATTTTAATGGGACCTGCCAAGGTGGATGACGGTTCACAAAATTTAGTTGGTGCTCTTAAGACTTCGATGGGGTCACTTGGCGCTAGCAATATTAAAGAAATGCAAGATGTTGAAATCATCTTAGCACCGTCTATTCAAACCGAAGGCAAAGTCTTCCAAATCGGCCAACGCGTCGGTATGGGTAAATAAGGAGTTAACGAATGGCGAAAAAAGCCGTTAAGAAAACAGGTAAAGCTGTTAAGAAACCAATCTCGACAAGAGAACCATTTAAGAAGGCTAAAAAGAAATCCATGCATGGGTTGATGAAGCCGATCAAGTTGCGTTCTCAAGCCAAGATTATCCCGATGGAGGTTAGAAAGCAACGCAATCGTGATGTTATCTTGATCTTAGATTTTGGTTCACAATATACACAATTGATTGCACGCCGCATTCGCGAGAGCAAGGTTTTCAGTCAAATCGTTCCTTATGATATCTCAATGGAAAAGATCAAAGAGATCTATCCAAAGGGGATCATTTTCTCAGGTGGACCACAAAGTGTATTCGAAAAGAATGCGCCATTACCAAATCCAGAAATTTACAAATTAGGCATACCGATTTTAGGTATTTGTTATGGGATGCAAGTCATCACCCATATGTTCGGCGGTAAAGTTGGTAAAGCGAAAGACCGTGAATATGGTAAGGCTGAATTGTTTATCGATAGCAATAAAGATTTGTTTACAAATCTTTCAACTAACTTAACCTGCTGGATGAGTCACGGCGATGAAATAGCTGCTGTTCCTCCAGGTTTTATCAAGATTGCACACACCTTAAATGCGGCTAACGCAGCGATTGCGAATCGCAATAAGAAAATTTTTGGTGTTCAATTCCATCCAGAAGTTATTCATACGCAACGCGGCCTGCAAGTGTTACAAAACTTTGCATACACCATTTGCGGGTGTTTACCACGCTGGACCATGGATCGTTTTATCACCGCTTCTGTAAATCAGATTAAGGAATTAGTTGGTGGTAAGAAGGTTGTTTTAGGTTTAAGTGGTGGTGTGGATTCTGCGGTGGCGGCTGTGTTATTGCAGAAAGCCATTGGCAGTAAATTGTATTGCGTGTTTGTTGATAATGGATTGTTACGTTCTAATGAAGCTGCGGCCGTTGTCCGTACCTTCAAGGGACATTTTAAAATGAATTTACACGTCGTAGATGCTGAAAAACGTTTCTTGGAACGTTTAAAAGGCGTCACAGACCCTGAAGAAAAACGTAAAGCGATCGGCGATGAATTCATCAAGGTTTTCCAAGATGGCGCAAAGCGCATCAAGGGTGTTGAATTCTTAGGTCAAGGTACATTGTATCCCGACGTGATTGAATCTGTCGCGGCACATGGCGGGCCAACGGCTGTTATCAAGAGCCATCATAATGTCGGTGGTTTACCAAAAGACATGAAGTTTAAATTGGTTGAACCATTGCGTGAATTATTTAAAGATGAAGTGCGTTTGATTGGTAAAGTTTTACAAATGCCAGAAGGTGTGCTCAAGCGTCAACCATTCCCAGGCCCAGGTCTGGCGATCCGTGTTATTGGTGAAGTCACCAAAGAACGTTTGGAAATCTTACGTGAAGCAGATGAGCGCGTCATGGATGAAATCAAGAAAGCAAATCTTTACAATGACATCTGGCAAGCTTTTGCCGTGTTGTTGCCAATCAAGACCGTTGGTGTCATGGGCGATCAGCGCACCTATGAAAATGTCATTGCCGTACGTGCCGTCACCAGTACTGATGGCATGACCGCAGATTGGGCGATCATCCCGCCAGAAGTTTTGGGACGCATTTCAAACCGCATCATCAATGAAGTAAAAGGTGTTAACCGCGTGGTGTATGATATCTCATCAAAACCACCAGCGACGATAGAATGGGAATAATTAATCGTTGATTCTTCAAGGCCTTAAGTGTTAAAGTAGTGTTTATTCTTTAACCCTTAAGGCCTTTTTATTTGATCATGAGTTCAACCGAATTCGTCCATCTTCACGTCCATACCCAATATTCGCTCCTAGACGGCGCCTGCCGTATTAATGAATTGGTTAAAAAAGCTGCGTCCATGAACATGACGGCGTTGGCCATGACCGATCATGGCAACATGTTTGGCGCTATCGATTTCTATCAAGCCTGTAAGAAAAATAATATCAAGCCCATTATTGGTTGTGAAACCTATATTACTCCCGGAAGTCGTCACGAAAAGAATACCGATCAAAAGCAAATTTGCCATTTAACGTTATTGGCCGCAGATAATACAGGCTATGGAAATTTGATGAAATTGGTTTCCGCCGCCTATATCGAAGGGTTTTATTATAAACCACGCATTGATAAAGAAATTTTAGCGTCACATGCGGCGGGTTTGATTGGTACTTCAGGGTGTCTTAAAGGAGAGGTGTGTTCGCATTTATTGCGTGGGAACTTTGAAGCGGCATTGCGGGTTGCTGATGAGTACAAGCAAATTTTTCCTCGAGGTCAATATTACATTGAAGTGATGGATCATGGGCTTAAAGAACAAAAGCATATCAATGTGCAATTGGTAGATATTGCCAAGCGTTTAGATTTGCCTTTAATTGCCACCAACGACGTGCATTACGTTGAGCATCAACAGTCAACCGCTCATGAAATTCTGTTGTGTGTTCAAACGCAGGCGACCATGCAGGATGCCAATCATATGAAGTTTGGCACGGATCAATTTTATTTTAAATCTCAAATTGAAATGGGCGCGGCTTTTGTGCATTTGCCAGAGGCTTTGGCCAATACGTTAACGGTGGCTGAGCAGTGCAATGTAAAAATTGATTTTAGCCAATATCATTTGCCTGTATATACAGCGCCCAAAGGTTTAACACCCAATGATTATTTAAAACAATTGTGTCAAGAAGGTTTAATTGCGCGTTATGGTGCCACAACCCCTGAGCTAGAAAAACGTTTATTGCATGAAATGACGACGATCGAAGATATGGGCTTTGTTAGCTATTTTCTAATTGTCTGGGATTTTATTCATTATGCCAAGAGCAAAGGTATTCCTGTAGGTCCTGGGCGTGGTTCAGCGGCAGGGAGCTTGGTTAGTTATTTGCTTGGCATTACGGATCTTGATCCGATTAAGTATGGTTTACTATTCGAGCGTTTCCTTAATCCTGGACGTCGGAGCATGCCGGATATTGATATTGATTTCTGTTATGAGCGTCGGGGAGAGGTTATAGATTATGTGACTAAAAAATACGGCTCAAGCAATGTCGCTCAAATCATCACCTTTGGATCCATGCAAGCAAAAGCGGCAGTGCGCGACGTGGGTCGGGCCATGGGCATGGCGTATGCGGATGTGGATCGCATTGCTAAATTAATCCCCAATGACCTTGGCATCACATTAAAAAAATCTTTGGAAGTTGAGCCTCAATTAAAAGAACTCAGTGATACCGATAATGCCGCACGTCAATTATTGGAAACCGCGCAGGTTTTAGAAGGGCTAAACCGTCATGCCTCAATCCATGCGGCTGGGGTTGTGATCTCTGATAAGCCATTAACGGAATATGTGCCGTTGTTTAAAAGCTCTGACGGGCAAATCACCACAGCCTTTGACATGGACGGTATTTCCAAGATTGGTTTGCTTAAGATGGATTTCTTGGGGCTGCGCACGTTGACCGTTATCGTCGATGCCATCAAGCTCATTAAGAAACATCGCGGCATTGATATCAATATTGATACGATCCCCTTAGATGATAAGAAAACATTTGAGATGTTGGGGCAAGCCAATGCCTTGGGTGTGTTTCAACTGGAAAGTGGGGGCATGCGTGATCTTTTAAAGAAGATGAAGCCCTCTGAATTCGAAGATCTAATTGCTATTTTAGCTTTGTATCGCCCTGGGCCTATGGGTAGCGGGATGCTCGATGATTTTATCAAGAATAAGCGTGGTGAGAAGAAGGTGGTATACCCGCATCCAAATCTCGAAGATGTTTTAAAGACCACCTACGGAATCATTCTCTATCAAGAGCAGGTCATGCAAATTGCCTCGACGTTAGCGGGTTTTGATATGGCGCAGGCTGATGATTTGCGCAAGGCCATGGGTAAGAAAATACCTGAAGAAATGGCCAAGATGCGTAGTTATTTCGTTGATGGTTGCGATAAGAAAACCAAGATCAGTGCCGATGAAGCCAACAAACTTTTTGATTTGATCGATTACTTTGCCGGCTATGGGTTTAATCGCAGTCACTCAGCGGCGTATGCGATGATCACCTATCGCACAGCGTATTTAAAAGCCAATTATCCAACAGAATTTATGTGCGCCTTATTAACCTCGGAACGTGATAATACTGACAAAGTGGTTGATTACGTCGGTGAATGTAAACCCATGGGCATTACGGTGATGCCGCCTGATGTGAATGAAAGTTATGCGCAGTTTACAGTCACCAGTCCCTCAGAAATTCGATATGGTTTACTGGCGGTTAAGAATATCGGCGGGCTTGCCATTGAGACCATTGTGAAAGAACGGCAAGCGCATGGCAAATTTAAATCTATCTTTGATTTTTGTCGTCGGGTAGATTTGCGTTTGAACAATCGTAAAGTCGTTGAAAGTTTGATTAAGTCTGGTTCCATGGATAGCTTTAAGGAAGGCCGTGCGCGTTTGATGGCCGTGCTAGACCAAGCGTTTGATACAGGCACAAAGAAACAACAAGAAGTCATGGTTGGGCAATTCTCTTTTTTTGGCAATGAAGCAGAAGGCTTTGGTAAAGAAAATGAAACACTGCCTGATATTCCTGAATGGCCGCAAGCTCAATTGCTCGCCAATGAAAAAACCTTATTGGGTTATTATTTAAGTGGCCATCCGCTCGAACGATATCAAGAGGAGATTAAAGAGTTTACTAATTTTAATACGGCAACGATCAAGGGCGCTCGCGATGGTGCGGCGGTGCGTTTGATTGCTTTGATTAAAGCCATCAAAATCACGACGACCAAAAAAACCAACGAACGCATGGCCATCGTTGGTTTAGAGGACATGGAAGGTGACATGGAGTTGGTTATTTTTCCATCCGCCTATCAAAAGATATCTGCGTATTTAAAAGATGCGGCGGTGGTCGTTGTTAAAGGCAAGGTTAACTTTAGAGACGGTGAGCCTAAGATGATCGCTGAAGAAATGGCAGGCATCGACGAAGTTTACGGTTTGATCACCGCGGTGCATATTGATATGTGTAACAAGACAGACGTAGAATTCGAACAATTAAAAGCTAGCTTAGCCATGTTCCCTGGGAAAGTGCCTGTATACCTACAACTTGATACGAACAATTATAAGAAAGTTCAAGTTATGGTGGGTCGTGAACTTTTTGTGACACCATCGGAAGTGTTCATGGAGGAGCTTAAGAGTTTAGTTGGAAAAGAGCGTTGCAAATTGGTGTTATAAATTTTTATAACGCTTTTCTGAAGAAAAAGTTGACATCCTAAGTCATTGTTTGTAATATAGTTACGTAAATTTCGTTAAAGGGTTAAATATTAGGAGAGCGGCATGACTAAAAAAGATATTGTGTTGAAGATTACGGACTCGACGGGTATTAAACAGGTTGATGTCAAGAAGATCGTGCAACGTACCTTTGATGTCATTGTAGAAGCGTTAATGCGTGGTGAAAAAGTTGAATTGCGTAACTTTGGTGTCTTTAAGATCAAAGAACGCCGCGCCCGTTTTGGTCGTAACCCCCGCACCGGCGAAAGCGTGCCTGTGCCTCCTCGTAAAGTGGTTATTTTCAAATCTGGTTTGGAGATGAAACACAAGGTTAAATGAGTAACAAATTTGCAACCCCGCGCGGTACAGCTGATATCGCAGACGACGTTTCTTCTTGGCAAACTTTAGAATCTCAAGCCCGACGCATTCTACACGTTTACGGTTATTGTGAAATTCGCACCCCCATCTATGAAGACAGCGGTTTATTTAAGCGTTCGTTAGGTCAAACTAGCGACGTTGTTAATAAACAATTATTATTGTTAGCCCCTCAAGGTGATGAACATTATGCCCTGCGCCCTGAAGGAACGGCGGCGGTCGTGCGTTCTTACGTTGAAAATAATCTAGATAAAAAAGAAGCCCTCTCAAAATTATATTACATTGGTCCTATGTTTCGCGGCGAGCGTCCACAAAAAGGGCGATTGCGCCAATTCCACCAAATTGGGGTGGAAGCGATAGGGCCAAATAGTGCATCGCCTTATTTAGATGCGGAAATTTTATGTTTGGCCATGCATATGCTCAAAGATTTTGGCGTCAAAGAGCCTCGCTTAAAAATTAATTCATTAGGATCCAAAGAAGATAAAGAACGTATTTCAAACTGGTTGCGTGGTGAATTTGCCAAGCATACTGCTGAATTATGCCCAGATTGTCAGGCGCGCTTTGAACGCAATGTGTTTCGTGTTTTGGATTGCAAGGTCGAAGGTTGTCGCAAATTGGTGGCAACGCTTGTTAAAGATTTGCCCTTATCGCAAGCATCCCAAGATTATTTCAAAGCAGTTCAAAAAACATTAACCGATTTGAAAATTGAATTTCATGTTGCCCCGCATTTGGTGCGAGGGCTTGATTATTATACACATACGGTTTTTGAAATCACCGCCGGTGGTTTAGGTAGTCAAGATGCGATCGGTGCGGGTGGACGGTATAGTGGTTTGGTGCATGAATTAGGTGGCGATGCTAAAACAGATTTTGGTGCCATTGGATTTGCCTTAGGCATGGAGCGTATATTATTGTCTAAGGGGGCAAGTGAGGCGTCAACACGAGGTTTAGATGCTTTTGTCATTGCCATGGATCAGCCCAATATGCCCCAAGCTTTTGCCTTGCTTGATGTGTTACGTCACGCTGGTATTTCTGCAGATTTAAGCTATAATGGGGGTTCTTTGAAGTCACAAATGAATCGTGCTAATAAATTAAATGCGCGTTTTGTTTTGATTCTTGGAGAAAATGAAATCAAGAGCAATACGGTCACTTTAAAAAATATGCAAACATCCACCCAAGAGGTGGTTGCTTTAAGCGAGGTCGTTAGAAAGGTTTTGGCATGAGAACGCATACGTGTGGGGAATTAAACAAGACATTTAAAGATCAAGAAGTTGTTTTATGTGGCTGGGTTCATCGCCGTCGTGATTTGGGTAAATTGATTTTCATCGATTTGCGTGACCGCTATGGGATTACCCAAGTGGTTTTTGTTCCATCTGTTAGTCCGGATGCACATACGCTCGCACAAAAATTAGGCCCAGAATTTGTCGTTAAAATCAAAGGTTCTGTGAGTGTTCGCCCACCAAAAAATGTGAATGCAGATTCTACGACGGGTGATGTTGAGTTATTAGCCAAAGAACTTGAAATTTTAAATCCTTCCAAAGTGCCAGTTTTTGAAATTGATGATCATATTGAAGCGGGTGAAGATATCCGTTTGACCTACCGCTATTTAGATATTCGTCGCAGTAAGGTAAGAGAAGCCTTGGTGTTGCGTCATAAAGTTTGCCAAGCTATCCGTTCGTTTTTAAATAACGAGAAATTTACTGAAATTGAAACGCCGGTATTAACCAAGTCCACACCTGAAGGTGCGCGCGACTTCTTAGTGCCGTCCCGTTTGACCCCTGGGTCATTTTATGCGTTGCCACAATCGCCACAATTATTTAAGCAAATCCTTATGGTTTCAGGGATGGATCGTTATTATCAAATTGTTAAATGTTTCCGCGACGAAGATTTGCGTGCGGATCGTCAACCAGAATTTACCCAACTGGATATGGAAATGTCCTTTGTGGATGAAGAATTTATTTATGCATTAACCGAACGTTTATATCAATACATTTTTAAAGTCGTATTAAATGTTGATTTACCAATCCCATTCCCACGCTTAACACATGCTGAGGCGATGGCGAAATATAATAGCGATAAGCCTGATATCCGTCAGGATAAGAGCAATGCGAAAGAGTTTGCATTTTTATGGGTGGTTGATTTCCCATTATTGAAATATAACGCTGATGAAAAGCGTTGGGACAGTGAGCATCATCCATTTACCGGTGTTAATCCTCAAGATATTCCACATTTAGAAAGTGGCGCCTATGAAAAAGTACGCGGCCGTTGTTATGATTTAGTTTTAAATGGTAATGAAATTGGTTCAGGTTCGGTGCGTATTCACCGTCGTGAATTGCAGCAAAAGATTTTTGATATCATAGGGCTTCCGCCAGAAGAAGCGCAATCTAGATTTGGTTTCTTATTACAAGCGTTTGAATATGGCGCGCCACCGCATGCGGGTGTGGCTTATGGGATTGACCGCATCATCACCATTTTAACCGGCAATGAAAGCATTCGGGATTGTATCGCGTTTCCTAAAACACAAAAGGGCACATGTTTAATGACGGAAGCTCCATCCCTTGTTGATAAAAAACAGTTGAAAGAATTAGGCATTGTAACAATAAATTAACGGAGGTCTTATGTTGAAGAATACATTTTTATTATTAATCTTAGTTGTTACGGCAGCTGGTTGCGGCGGGATGAAGGCGCAATCTTATGTCATGACAACCAATCGAGTTGATATTGAAAACAAGTCAGGTAATGCGGGTTATGTCGGCGGAAAAGGTCAATACCAAGAGCCTGCACGTAAGACAAGAAAAGTTTATGTCTTAGAATTAACTAAGCCAATCCCAGAAGGGGAAGTTAAAAAAGTTGAAGAGGAAATTAAGAGTGCTCCACAACAAGAAGTTGCTCAGGCTCCTGCGGCAGCTGTTGAACAACAACAAGAAGAGCCTCAACGCATTGTGATTCCAAAGATTGAAGATGAGCCAGTTGCAGAAACAGCGGCTGCTAAAGTAGAAGAAGTTGGTCCAGCGACTGAACAAACATATACTGTTTTGAAAGATGATACATTGCAAAAGATTGCTAAGAAGTTCTATGGTTCATATGGTAAATGGATCAAGATTTACGAAGCCAATAAAGAAAAGTTAAAGAACCCTAACGTTGTTCGCCCAGGCACAGTCATTGTGATCCCAGCGGTGGAAGCGGCAAAGTAATATGGAATTTCGTTATCAATTAGATAATAACCGTGGGATTCAAGCGTTATTTGGTCGATATGACGAGAATATTAAGATCATTGAAAAAGAGTTGGGTGTGCGCATCATGCGCGCGGAAGATGGTATTAAGATCGTCGGTAGTGATCCCCAAGTGCATCGTGCTAATGAACTATTTCATTACTTGATGACCATTGTTGAAAAGGGCAAGGATGTTAAGAAGGCAGATATTGTTTATGCCTTGCGTCTCGTTGATAAAGACAAAGAAATTGATTTCAAACGTTTGGCCAAGGAAAAGATTGAAGTTTCAGTTAAAGGTGGTTTAGTTACCCCTAAGACCAAAGGTCAAATTGAGTATATAGAAGCAATCAAGAATCATGACATGTGTTTTTGCATTGGCCCTGCCGGTACTGGTAAAACATATTTGGCGATTGCCATGGCGGTCAATGCGCTTAAAAAAGGTTTGGTGCGTCGTATCATTTTGACCCGACCGGCTGTTGAAGCAGGTGAAAATTTAGGGTTTTTACCGGGGGATGCGACGGAAAAAGTTTTACCGTATTTGCGCCCATTATATGATGCTCTCTATGACATGATGGAGCCTGAAAAGGTGGAGCAGTTTAGCGAACAGGGTATTATTGAAATCGCACCGCTTGCATTCATGCGTGGTCGTACGCTTAACGAAGCTTTCGTTATTTTAGATGAAGCGCAGAATAGTCGTCCCGATCAAATGAAAATGTTTTTAACACGTATGGGTTTTGATTCAAAGGTTGTTGTTATTGGCGACGTCACTCAAAGTGATTTGCCCAATAGCACAACCAATGGCTTAGCTGAAGCACATCGGGTGTTAGGTCATGTGCCTGACATCAAGTTCATTTATTTGACCAGTGAAGATACCGTGCGGCATGATTTAGTACAGAAGATCATCGAAGCATATTCTAATCATAAGCCCGCGTAAAGCGACTTGATCGACCATGAACTTAAAAGCGATTTTGCCGATTTCTCTTGATCAATTTGTCATGATGGGCGTGACCTTAGGCGCCTTGGTTGTGTTCTGTTATTTTACAGGCATTTCCTTGATCATTCCTTTCCTAGTTTTTCTCTTCGGTGTTTATCTTTTTCTATCTAAAAAAGCCAATGTGCGTTTATTTCTGCATCTAATCTTTCTGTTGGTTTTGCTGATGTTTGGTGTGCATGTTTTAAAAGCATATCCCATGTTATCGCATTTTTATTTAGCGGTTGCCTGTATTCCAATGTTGACCATTTTATTATTTGGAGAAATACAGTTAGCGTTCTTGATGGCATTTATGTCGTGTGCCATTAGTGGTTTGATGATGGATTTTAGTTTGACAGAAATGTTGATATTTTTTATGGGTTCAATGGCGGGCGTTTTTGCTTTAAAAAATGCGCGCACCCGCAGCGTCGTGTTACGTGCAGGGCTATGGGTCGCGATCATTCAAGCCGCGCTGTTTATTCTGATTAATCCTAGTATGGATTTGACAGTTGCCTTGACGGTATTAAAGCCGTTTGCCATCAATGGCATATTATCGGGCATCATTGTGATGTCGACGCTAAAAATGTTTGAGTCGCTTTATGGAGAAGTTTCTAATTTTACATTGCTTGAACTCTCAGATTCTTCGCACCCGTTATTAAAGCGCATGTTAACAGAAGCGCCAGGAACATATCATCACAGCATGATTGTTAGCAATTTGGCTGAAGCAGCGGCTGATGCAATAGGAGCAAATGCGTTGTTGGTTCGTGTGGGGGCATATTTTCATGACATTGGAAAAATATCTAAGCCCCAATATTTTACGGAGAATCAGATTCAGACAGGCAATAAGCACGACCATCTTGAACCCTCGATGTCGCGTTTGGTGATCTTAAATCATGTTAAAGAAGGTTTGGAATTAGCGCAAGAATTCCGTCTGAGCCCTAAGATTGTTGAGTTTATTCCGCAGCATCATGGCACAAGTCTCATGCATTTCTTTTATCAGAAAGCCATCGCAGAAAGCGGCGGGCAAGAATTGGATGAAAATGAATATCGTTATCCAGGGCCTAAGCCCCAAAATAAAGAGACGGCCATTGTGATGTTAGCCGATTCTGCAGAAGGGGCCACGCGTTCTCTTTCCGATCATGCGCCGCATCAGGTTGAAGACATGGTGCGTAAGGTTATTAATAACAAGTTCATCGACGGGCAATTAGATGAATGTAATTTGACATTGCGCGAGATCAATACGATTGCGATCACCTTCACACGCCTATTAAGCGCCATGTACCATAACCGTGTTGCCTATCCTCAAACAAAAAAATAATGCCGGACATAGACGTTATTAATTTTCAACGCAAGTTTTCTATCCCGAAATCACGCATCGTGACGTTGGTTAAGAAATGTCATAGGTCATTAAAATTAAAACATCCTGCCATTAATATAGTCTTTGTTGGTGCAACACGCATGCGCACCATCAATAAGAAATATCTTAATCATGATTATGTGACCGATGTGATCACCTTTGATCAAGGGGATATTGTGATTTGTCCTGCGATGGCTCAATCGTTTGCGAAACAGTATGGACAAGGTTTGTCTGATGAAATCCTGTTGTATGTTGTGCACGGTTTGCTCCATTTAGCGGGATATAAAGATAAGACTACTGCAGATATTGCACACATGCGAAAGATGGAAGCGCGCATGTTGGCGTTCCTATGAAACGATATTTCATTATAACCATATTTGTTTACATTGCTTTTCTTCTGGAATTTGTTTCCTTCAATGCTTTTGGGTCTTGGGGTAAACCAGAGTTCTTGGTTTTGGTAATTATTTTTTGTAATTTATATTGGGGGATTAGGCATAGTTTATGGGCGGCATTTATTGCGGGGATGCTGAAAGGTGCATTTGATATTGAGCCGTCGTGTACGTATGTTTTAGTTTTTATAAGTGCTGCCTATCTAACAACCTTTATCCGACGGAATCTCTATCAACCGGGCTCAAGATTTTCTCGTGTTGTTGTTACATTTTTTGTTTTGATTGCTATCTTTGTGATGGAATTATTGTTACATCTGCGTTTCATGCAGGTGCGTTTGGATGAAGCAATGATGTATATATTGATTCCACCCCTTGTTTTGACCATGGCCATTGCGACCTTTGTTTTCGCTCAACTTAAAGCGTTGACCCAGCGTTTAAAATTGTGAAAAATTTATGCGTTTAAATGTTATCCAAAATACATTTTTGTTTTTGTTGGGGCTGATCATTTTAGCATTGGCCTATATGCAAATTATCCGTGGAGATTTTTATCACGATCAAAGTGTGAGCAATAGGATTCGTATTGTCCCAAGCAACGCGCCACGAGGAATTATTTATGATCGAAATGGGGTGGTGATCGCGGATAATCATTTATCATTTAATGTGACGGTTATTCCTCAGGATATCGACGATGTGACAGCTTTATTTAATTTTTTGGGGGAGACGTTAAAGAAAGACCCGGCGGCTTTAAAGAAAATGTATTTAAGAAAAAAGGTTACACCTTTTGAGCCGGTTGTGATCGCTGAAGACATTGATCGAAAGACGTTGATTTATATTGAAGAGAATATTTTTTCTTACCCTGGTTTAGAAGTTAGTCCCCATTATGAACGTTTTTATCCTTTTCATGAAATAGGCGCGCATGTTTTAGGTTATGTTGGCAAGATTGACCCGATTGAAGCGACGGTGTTTTCTGATTATGGTTATACGTCGTTGACGAAGGTGGGAAAGTCGGGGGTAGAGCGGACATATGAAAGTTATTTGCAAGGTATTGCGGGGGGGAAGCAAATTGAAGTCAACAGCCGTGGCCAACAAGTGCGCTTGTTATCGACGAAAGAATCGATTAAAGGTCAAGATATTCAATTAACCATCGATCAACGTTTACAATCGCGGGCATCAGAATTGTTAAAGGGGAATCGTGGTAGCATTGTCTTGATGGATTTAAATAACGGTGAAATATTATCGTTGGTTAACGCGCCTGATTATGATCCTAATGTTTTTGTATCACGAGATTTAAAAGATCGCATTGAAGGATATATAAAAAATAGTAGTGCGCCTATGCTCAATCGTGCTGTATCAGGTCAATTTCCACCTGGTTCTGTTTTTAAAATCCCTGTCGCTTTAGCTGCCATTGAACGTAATAAAATTTCAGTTAATACAACATATGAGTGTCCGGGGTTTTATATGTTGGGTCAAGCGAAGTTTGGTTGTGCCCATGTTCATGGTAAAGAAAATTTGTATCAAGCCATTGCGCATTCTTGCAACGTGTATTTCTATCGCATTGGTCAATTGATTAGTCCGTCGGTGATTGGTGAATATGCCAAGGCATTTGGTTTTAGTCGTTTGACGGGCATTGACTTGCCTTTTGAAACACGCGGAAAAATTGTAATGCCTAATCAAAAGAAAGAAGGTTGGTATACTGGCAATACACTTAATTTATCCATAGGTCAAGGCGATACATTGGCAACGCCACTACAAGTAACGATGATGATGGCGACTGTTGCAAACAATGGCATTATCTTAAAACCGCATGTGATCAAGGCATTGGCATCTGGCACATTGCCGCCATTAGATTTATCTAAACGTCCTAAGATCCGGTTGCGTGATAACACATGGGCTGAAATCAAAAAAGGGATGCGCATGGTTGTTGAAGATGCAGAAGGTACGGGGCATTTATTGTCTGGGATTAGAAATGTGGATATTTGGGCGAAGACAGGAACGGCTCAAGCGGCTCGCAATCAACCGCACCATGCCTGGTTTGCGGGGTTTTTGAGGTCTGAAAAAAATAATTTAGCCTTCTGTGTTTTCTTGGAACATGGTGGTTCTTCAGCCAATGCCGTGGCCATTTCCAACACCTTCCTGCAGTACTTGCAAGACCTCAATCTTATCTAAAAATAATTCAAATATCAGTTGAGAACAACATTACATTTGTTAATATGAATTTGTTCATAAATTCATATATATAAATAACTTTCATCTTAATTGATGCCCCGACCACATATATATAATATAAAAATTTTCCTCTCTACGTCACTCCTCTTCGTATTTGCTTTATTTATTTCGTCATACGTTTTTGCCGCCGACATTCAAGCTGTTTTAGATACAGCTGATGGCTCTAGCGGTTTGGTTGTGCAAGATTCAACAAACGCTGCGCGCATGCGTGTTCTATCAAATGGTAATGTTGGTATCAACACAACAACGCCACAAAGCACATTAGAAATTATCAAATCAGGAACTGTAACGCCTGTTATGGTTTCATCAACAGCTGCAACACCTGGTGATTATTTAGCGGTCACTGCTGCAGGGAACATCGGTATTGGTACCGTTGGTGCGTCAAGTAAGTTGCATATCAATACGGGTGTTGATCAAAATTTACGTGTTCGTCCTGGTACAGATTTTTTATCAAGCAATGGCATGGCGTTGCAATCTGTTAATGATGCGGGCAGCACGATGCAACAATTAACATTACGCTCATCTGATTTATTATTAAATTTAACTGGCAATATCGGCGTGGGCACAACAACACCGCAAGGTCAATTGGTTGTTTTAAATGGCAATGTTGGTGTTGGCACGTGGGCGCCACAAGGGATGTTTGAAGTGCGCGGTGGTCCAGTGCGCGTTGGTTCTGGGACGGCTAATAATATTTCTACTGACGGTGATTTGTATGTTGCTAGAAACTTAGAAGTTGATGGCAGTGTTTGGTTAGGTGATGCCACGACGGATAATTTAACAGTAACGGGTCATTTCTCTCAAACAGGTTTAACGGATTTTGACACCATTGAGATTCATAACAGTGCTTTTGTAGGAACAGCGGGTGGTAATTTAGGTGTTGGCACAACAGCGGCACGCGCCTCGATCGAAGTGCTTAAGAATGCAACTAATCCATTATTAAAATTGTCATCGACAGTTGCAGGAGATGGCGATTTGGTGACCATCAATAGCGCCGGTAATGTTGGTGTTGGTACGACGACCCCTCAGGGTGCTATGGTTGTTACTTCTGGAAATGTAGGATTAGGCACATGGGCTCCGCGCATGGTTTTAGATGTTCAAGGAAATGGTGTGCGTGTCGGTAATGGCACATTTGATAACGCTTCAGGCAGTGGTGATTTGTATGTTTCTGGGAATATGGAAGTCGACGGTAATGTTTGGTTGGGTGATGCAGCGGCAGATAACTTTACGGTAACTGGAACATTTATCCAGTCAGGGGATTCAAGCATCACTGGTAATTTTGGTATCGGGACAACCACTGCGCAAACAAAGTTAGCGGTTTTGGGTCCAGTTGGCATTGGAACATGGACAACCCCACAAGGTCAATTAGCTGTCATGGGTGGCAATGTTGGTGTTGGTACCATGTATCCTTCCCGCGCTTTAGATGTTACGGGAACCGTTCGATCAACAACAGGTGTTGAAACATTGGGTGGGTATACACAAAGTGGATCGTCGGTCAATACGTTAACAGGTGCAACCAATGTCAGCGGTGTTGCCACATTTAGCAATGCGACAAATGCGGCATTATTTACTGGCGGTAATGTTGGTATTGGTTCAACAACGCCACAAGGTGCTTTAACCATCACCACGGGTAATGTTGGTATCGGCACATGGGCACCACGGTTGGCCTTTGAAGTTCAAGGTGATGGTGTGCGCGTTGGTAATGGTGTCTTTAATAATGCGTCGGGAAATGGTGATTTGTATGTGGGTGGCAATTTCGAAGTCGACGGAAGCGTTTGGTTGGGTGATGCGGCATTAGATAATTTAACGGTCAACGGCACATTAACACAAAATGGTGATTTTAATGTCAGTGGTAATTTTGGTGTTGGTACAACCACACCACAAACAAAGTTAGCTATCCTTGGTCCTGTCGGTATCGGTACATGGACAACGCCTCAAGGTGGTATGGCTGTTATGAATGGTAATGTTGGTGTTGGCGTGATGAATCCTTCTCAAGCATTGGATGTCGTCGGAACAGTGCGTTCTACGACGGGTTTCAATACATTGGGTGGTTATACACAAAGTGGTGTTTCGCCAAACGTCTTTACGGGTGTTACATCATATGGTGATAATGTTGGGGTTGGCACATCGACGCCACAAGGTGCATTCACAGTGACCAGTGGTAATGTGGGTATTGGCACATGGGCTCCGTCTCAAGCGTTAGATGTTATTGGTACCGTTAAGTCAAATGCCTTTACAACGACGGGTGGTTATACGCAAAGTGGTGCATCAACCAATACGATTACTGGTGCTACAAATGTTAGTGGTGTTGCCACCTTTAGTAACGCAACAAATTCTGCTTTGTTTACCGGTGGTAACGTTGGTGTTGGTAGCGTTACACCACAAGGTGCGTTTACAGTTACCAATGGTAACGTGGGTGTTGGTACATGGGCACCTCAATCAGCGTTGCAAGTTGTGGGAACGGTTAATGCAACGAGCTTTGTTGGTAACGGTGCTGGTATTACCGGTGTAACAGCTTTTCCTGCTGGTGGCGCAAATGCGATTCAGTATGGTAATGCCTCAACAACCTTGGGTGATGAAACAAAGTTGTCATTTAATGGAACGAATGTTGGTATCAATACAACCAACGGTGTTGCTGCGTTAGATGTGCATTCAGGAAGCTTGGTTGTTTTAGCAGGTAATGTTGGTGTTGGTACAAGTACACCGCAATCAGCACTTGCTGTTACAAACGGCAATGTTGGTATCGGCACATGGGATGCAACACAAGCGTTAGATGTATTAGGTACAGTGAAATCAAATGCGTTTACCACGACGGGTGGATACACACAAAGCGGATCATCAACCAACACGATCACAGGTACAACCAATGTGAGCGGTGTTGCGACATTTAGCAATGCCACAGCATCAGCCTTATTTACCGGCGGTAATGTTGGGGTTGGCACAACAACGCCGCAAGGTGCCTTTACAGTAACGAGTGGTAATGTTGGTATCGGAACATGGGCACCGGCACAAGCGTTAGATGTATTAGGAACAGTCAAAGCCAATGCGATCACAACTACGGGTGGATATACACAAAGCGGTTCTTCAACAAATACAATCACAGGTGCAACGAATGTTAGTGGTTTAGCAACGTTTAGCAATGCAACCGCATCAGCATTATTTACTGGTGGTAATGTTGGTGTTGGTTCAGTAACTCCTGGTACAAAGGTTGATGTGCAAGGTACTGTGCGTGCAACAAGCTTTATTGGCGATGGTACATTGATCACGGGTGTCATGGCGTTTCCTGCAGGTGGACTCAATGCGGTGCAATATGGCGATGGGTTAAGCACATTGGGTGATGAGACAAAGCTTTCATTCAATGGAAATAATTTAGGCATTGGAACAACAGATGCAAGGGGTAGGTTAGTTGTCGTCGGTGGCAATGTGGGTGTTGGTACAACAACGCCGCAATCAGCACTTGCTGTAACCAATGGTAATGTTGGTATCGGCACATGGGATGCAACACAAGCATTAGATGTTTTAGGTACGGTCAAGGCTAATGCGATAACCACGACGGGTGGATACACACAAAGCGGATCATCAACCAACACGATCACAGGTACAACCAATGTGAGCGGTGTTGCGACGTTTAGCAATGCAACGACATCAGCGTTATTTACCGGCGGTAATGTTGGGGTTGGCACAACAACGCCTCAAGGTGCCTTTACTGTAACGAGTGGTAATGTGGGTATTGGTACATGGGCACCAGCGCAAGCCTTAGATGTCAATGGCACAGTTCGTGCAACCACGCTTACAGCAACAAGTGCGATCACAACAACAGGTGGTTATACGCAAAGCGGTTCATCTGCAAACACGTTTACAGGTGTCTCTTCTTATAGTAATAACGTTGGTATTGGTACAACAACGCCACAAGGTCGATTAGCTGTCTTAAGTGGGAATGTTGGTATTGGTACATGGTCACCACAACAAGCATTAGAAGTAAGGGGTACGGTAAGTGCTACAGCTTTTGTTGGTGATGGCGCATTGATCACAGGTGTTACAGCTTTTCCGGCTGGTGGACAGAATGCCATTCAGTACGGCGATGGTTTAACCACCTTGGGTGATGAAGCTAAATTTTCATTTAACGGAACAAATGTTGGTATCAATACAACCAATGCGGTTGCAGCATTAGATGTGCATTCAGGCAACATGGTTGTTTTAACGGGTAATATAGGAGTAGGAACAAGTACGCCACAATCAGCGCTTGCTGTAACCAATGGCAATGTGGGTATTGGTACTTGGGCTGCTGCGCAAGCCTTGGATGTTAATGGAACTGTTAAATCAAATGCATTATCAACAGCAGGTGGAACGTTTGCAGTCAATGGTTCTGGCGCGATCACGGCTGTTGCTTCTATAACAACAACCGGTGGTTACACACAAAGCGGCGCATCTGCAAATACATTCTCAGGTCTTTCTTCCTTTAATAGTAATGTGGGTCTTGGGACAGATACGCCACAAGGTGCTTTAGCCATTACAAATGGCAATGTGGGTATCGGAACATGGGCACCGGCGCAAGCGTTAGATGTATTAGGAACAGTTAAAGCGAATGCGATCACAACAACGGGTGGATATACGCAAAGTGGTTCTTCAACAAATACAATTACAGGTGCAACGAATGTTAGTGGTTTAGCAACGTTTAGCAATGCCACAGCGTCGGCATTGTTTACAGGTGGTAACGTTGGTGTTGGTTCTGTAACGCCGGGAACAAAGGTGGATGTTCAAGGAACTGTCAGAGCAACAAGCTTTATCGGTGATGGTGCATTGATCACGGGTGTCATGGCGTTCCCAGCCGGTGGACTTAATGCTGTGCAATATGGCGATGGTTTAAGTACTTTGGGTGATGAAACAAAATTATCATTTAATGGAAACAATCTAGGTATAGGCACAACGGATGCGGGAGGTAAGTTAGTTGTCGTTGGTGGCAATGTGGGTATTGGTACAACAACGCCGCAATCAGCACTTGCTGTTACAAACGGTAATGTTGGTATCGGCACATGGGATGCAACACAAGCGTTAGATGTATTAGGTACAGTGAAATCAAATGCGTTTACCACGACGGGTGGATACACACAAAGCGGATCATCAA